>Ga0316207_10000175_pt1 | contig 129145 bp, 136 predicted proteins | sample 6weekpyrite_MG_FD_204943 | JGI IMG/M metagenome (GOLD analysis project Ga0316207, IMG submission 204943) | Microbial mat bacterial communities from mineral coupon in-situ incubated in ocean water Damariscotta River, Maine, United States -... | ecosystem: Environmental > Aquatic > Marine >...
TGAGCGTTTGTAGGTTATTTGTCTGTTCATAGTCTGTTATAATACCAAAAATTATATGAGGCTACATAATTTAGATGATTGAACACTTCTTTACCTGTCCATACTGCTGGCAACAAATATCTATGTTACTAGATCCATCACAAGAAAATATTAATTACATAGAAGATTGTGAAGTCTGTTGTCGTCCTATTGAAATTCATTGTACTATAAGTGATGGGGAGATTGTATCTTTTCAAGAAGTTGAAATTGATGGAAACGGGTTTTAGTATGATAGAAAAAATTAAAACAAATACCAAAAAGGTTGTTAAAAATCCTGCAGTTAGAAAGTCAATATCTTCAATGAAACCAAATAAAAATATTTGGGGATTTTTAGGTGTTATTATATTTTTTATACTTCCTGAAATAATCGCATATTTTTGGAGTGAGAACATTGTGTTTTATGCAACTGAAGCACTTAAAAACCAAACATCTTCATTCTCTTCATATTATTATGAGGGATTAGTACTGCTTTTTGAAGATGGCATGAGTTGGTTTAATTTAGCATTTGGTTTTGCTCTTCTTATTTGGCTATTTTTTTAGTGATTAAACTATTTACAGATGGTAGTGTAAACCCACAACTAAAAATTGGGTATGGAGCTTACTTAGCTATTTATGAAGATGATTTAACTTTTAATGAATTAGAAAATAGTGTTAAGACAAATATGTTTACGCAAACTTCATCTACAAAACTAGAGCTTCAAACACTACTCTGGGCCTTAAATGATATTTCTATTTTAAACGAGAGAGTAACTATTTATTCTGATTCTCAAAATACAGTAGGGTTACTAAATAGAAGAGCTAGATTTGAAAAAAATGGTTATATGACCAAGAAAAATAGATTAATTGATAATCATGAGCTATATAAAGAGTTTTATAAAATAGTTGATTCAATAGATTGTGACATTATAAAAGTAAAAGGGCATAAGCTAGAAAAAGAGAGAGATGAGATTGATGAAATTTTTACTATTGTAGATAGAGCTTCAAGAGATGCCCTTCGCAAAAGCTGAGTGCTGGACTTAATGAAATATTTGTAGTCTGATGTATCCATATACTTTCTATAAAAGGAAAGATTCAGGAGTATTTGAATCTAACTGTTTCTCTTTTAATAATTAACGGCGACACTATAAGTTGGATCATCCTCTTCATAGGTACAAAATGGACCAGCTTTTTTAAGCATTTTTTTACAGTCATTACTTAGGTGGCGTAAAGAGAGGTTTTTATTTTTCTCTTGATATTTCTTCGTTAAATTGTCTATTGCTTCTACTCCTGAAGAATCCATTACACGAGTCTGTTTAAAGTCAATAATAACTTTCAGTGGGTCACTGTTAACATCAAATTGCTCATTAAAAGATGTAACAGAACCAAAGAAAAGTGGACCCTCTAGTTCATATATTTTAGTTTCATCCTCTTTAGACACTCTTGCACTAATCTTTGCATGTCTCCACGCAAATACTAGTGCTGAGATTATAACACCAGAGATTACAGCAATTGCAAGGTCAAATATAATTGTAATAATTGTAGTACTAAGCATTACTGCTGCGTCACTTTTAGGCATGAATTTAATGTGTGAAAAACTACTCCACTCAAATGTAGAGATACTAACCATAAACATGATTCCAACTAAAACAGCAACTGGAATCATTGCTATGTAATCTGAAAGGCTAACAACAAACAAGATAAGAAGTGAGGCTGCTGTAACACCAGAGAGCCTTCCAAGTCCACCTGAAGTGTAGTTAATAATAGACTGACCAATCATTGCACAACCAGCCATCGCACCAAAGTTACCACAAGTAATGTTTCCAACACCTTGAGCTATACACTCTTTGTTACCACTTCCACGTGTCCCACTAAGCTCATCTAAAACAGATAGTGTAAGAAGTGATTCAATCAGTCCAACAAGAGCGACTAATATCGCGTAAGGTAATACTGTGATGATAGCATCAAAAGAGGTTAGGACAGTTGGGATATGAAAAGTTGGTAAGTTACCACTAATGTCAGCTAAGTCACCAACTCTTTTTGTATCTAAATCCATCGAGATAACAACTAAAGAGATGGCAATGATAGCAACTAGTGAAGATGGAAGAGCTTTTGTAAGTTTAGGAAAAAGCTGGATAATTATCATTGTAGATGCAACAAGTGCAATCATAATCATTCCCTCACCCTTAAAAAGAGGAAACTGAGCCATCGCGATAACTATTGCTAAACCATTTACAAAGCCATACATTGCAGGTTGAGGAACAAGACGAATAAACTTACCCATCTTAAAAAGTCCAATAGCAACCTGTATGATACCAGCCATGATGGTAGCTAGTAAAACATGTTCTAAAACAGCTTGTGCTAGTTCATCAGGACTTAATCCAAGTGGAGCCAATTTATCAGTAACAAGTAACCCAAGAGAGATAAGAACAACAGCAACAGCTCCAGTAGCCCCACTAATCATCCCAGGTTTACCACCAATTAATGCAGTTACAAGACCTAAAATAAAAGCAGTATATAGCCCAACAAGAGGACTAACCCCAGCAATAATAGAAAAAGCAATAGCTTCAGGGACAAGAGCGATAGCTACAACTGTACCAGAGAGTATGTCATTTTTAATATTTGAGTTTTTGTAGTTTGAAAGAGTGAACAATTTGCGCCTTTAGTAAAAGGAAATTTAGCGCGGACTATAGCTAAATTGAGTTAAGAGGTTGCTGTTAAGAGAGAAAGTAAAATTTTTTAAATATTAAATTTATAAATATATTATTTATTTTGATTAAATTAAGGTTAATTTCTATATCATATTTTTCTAATTAAAATATTATTTTATTTTGATTATTATAAAACAACATATAAGGAATTATGTATGAGTAATACGACTAAAGTATGGACAACTGTTAGTAATTCTAGTGAAGCTGCTTCAACAGTCTTAAGTGAATCGATGCAAGCAGCACAACAGGGCACTTTCCCAGTAGGAGGTTGTATTATAGATAATGCAACTGGTAAAGTAATTCATGCAATGCATAATAATGTTCTCAAGCCATTAAAAGGGACAGACAAAACTTTTACCTATGACCCTACAGCTCATGGTGAAAGACAGCTAGTTTATTGGTACTATGCTAATAAAGAGGCTCTTAATTTACCTGAACCTGAAAACTTAACACTTGTAACAAGTCTAGATCCATGTGCAATGTGTACAGGTACTCTGTTAACTGTTGGTTTTAATGTTGCGGTTGTTGCAATTGATGACTTTGCTGGTATTAATTACGATGAAACATTTTCCTTTAAAGATTTACCTGCAAACTTGCGCCCCTTAGCTAAATCAAAATTTGGTTACTATGCTTGTGGCGTCAATGGAATTGATCCAGATATGTTTGTGCGTAAATATGTAGGTGGTAATGATGTTGCTTTTAAAGATACTACAGTTAACTCTCAACTATTAGTAGGTTGTGGTGACATCTTTCAAGCAAGCGTAGATACTGTAAGAGACAATAGCTCAGATTCAGGATTAGCACCAGAAGATCTCATAGATCCTGCAAATTTACCAGATGGTTCTGCAGTTAAAACAAAATACAGAGAAATCTATCCAGATGCATTTAAAATGAAAATACCATCTCCACGTCTTCCAACAAAAGAGCTTTATGATTTACTTCTGAAAGTTAAAAATGCAGAAGAGGGTGCAAAGAATTCGATTGCTTTTATAGACCCATTTGGTAATGTTGTATTATGTCTGCCAGATACTTTTTTAATTAGTCCTGTACATACATCTTTTATGAATACTACCCAAGCTTACGCTATTACTAGGTATAACCTTATGGATGATGTAACAACAAGAGAAGAGGCTACAAAGTCTTTGACTCACCCAAAATATGGAACATTTGTATTTTTACATGCACCAAATCCTAATGAGACAACAACTGTAATGATGCTAGGTGCATATGGTTCTACAATGGAAGGGCCAGTACCACAAATCTTTCCTACAAACTTGCAATACTTTAATGAGCCAACAGAGGGGACCACTGAAGAGCTTAGTAGTGTAATTATGAATTTACCACCATTTTATACAGAGCTTGCTCAACTATCAATTATGCAGTCATATAAAGCTTAGTCTAATAGATGAAAACGTTTAGTATATATTTAAATATTATAGTTTTTTTATCTCTACAGAACCTATCTGCTGATAGTAAGCTAACATCAGTAGATAGCTTTAAAGAGTTTCAAAAAGTTGTTAATAGTATTGGTTCAAAGAATCTATCACACACACTTGTTGTGATGGATGATGATGACACTTTAACAATGATGAGCTGTCCTGAACAAGATAACTTAGATAAGTGTCAATATCTTGGTGGTCCTGCATGGTTTAGTTGGCAAGAGAAGCTTTTAGAGACAGACGCATCATATAAAGTTGCAAATAGCTTTGATGAGTTACTAAATATTTCGACCCTTCTTTTTTCTATGAATGATATGGTCTATACAGAAGAGTGTCTTCCTAAGGTTTTACATGAATTTACTAAGTCTGGAGTTAAACTGTTGGTATTGACGGCTCGCGGAACAGAGACTTTGTCTGCTACAGCAAGTCAGTTTACAAACTTAAATCTACTAGTAGACTCAAAAAAGAGTAATTTTCTTGACTTTATAAGCAGTAATGCACTTAAAGGTAATAAAAGTGATATATCAAGTATAGCTGGTCCTTTTACTCCAAAAGAGTACAATGCTACACGCGCTGTTAGCTACCAACAGGGTGTTATGTATGTAAGCGGACAAAATAAAGGAGAGATGTTAAAATCTTTTCTTAGTAAAACTCAATCATCAAATATAAAAAATATTTTTTTCATTGATGATACTATAAAAAATGTTCAAGATGTAAATACCGCTTTTTCTAAAAGTAGGGTATACAATGTAAATGCTATTCATTATAAGGCTTTGCAAAAACATAAAGAGGCTTTAACTAAAGGTGCGAATGCACCTAAATATCAGGATATAGCAAATAAAAGGTGGCAGAGTATAAAAGCAACCATGATAGAAGAGCTACAGCTACCAGCTGGTTTTAATTAGAGTATTTTGTTTCACTATCTTTAGGTATAACCTAAGAGAGTGAAACTAACTCCTGTTCTACTTTTTCTAATTTTGTCTGAGCTTCTGCTAAAGATGCCTTGTTTTGTTCAACAACTTCAGCTGGTGCATTATCTACAAATCTCTTATTAGAAAGCATTCCACCAACTTTAGCAATCTCTTTTTCTAACTTCTCTTTTTGACGAGAGAGGCGCTCTAAGATTGGCTTTAAATCAATACTACCAGTTGGGATGTATACTTCAAGGTTATCACTTACATCGCTGATTGAATCTGCAACTTTTTCGCTTGTGAATTCAATATTCTCAACTTTCCCAAGACGTTTAATAAAGTCAACCATTGTAGAGCTATCAACATCTGAAGATAGTTTAATGTACGCTTTTTCTATTTTTTGGTTAGCTAAATCCACTAATGCTTTAGCTCTTCTAATAGCAACAATTGCCTCTTGAATAAGCATAAACTGCTCTTCAGTTTTTGTATCTATCTTAGTGTTTTCAGGGAATTTAGAAATCATAATAGAGCTAGAGTCTTCTAAAGTTGTTCCACTTAACTCATGGTAAAGGTGTTCTGTAATGAATGGCATAAATGGGTGAAGAAGAAGCATTGAGTGTTTAAAAATTGCTCCAAGCTCAATTACACTAGATTTATCTACCTTGCTAAGCTCAATTCCCCAATCACAAAACTCTCCCCAAAGGTAGCGGTAAAGAGTAGTCGCTGCGTCATTAAATTTGTATTGCTCTAGTTGAGACCTTACTTCCATAGTTGCTCTGTTCATACGACTTTGCATATATTTACCAAGTGGAGTTACTACTTCAATCTCACTAAGGTCTTTAAAGCTATCATGATTTAAAAGTAAAAATCTTGAAGCGTTAAATAGTTTATTTGTGAAGTTTCTATTTAGTGTTAGTTTGTCTGTACTTAGACGAATGTCGCGACCTTGTGCTGCTGAGATTGCTAAAGTAAAACGCAGTACATCGGCGCTGTAAGTTTCAACCATGTCAAGAGGGTCAATTACATTACCTTTAGATTTACTCATCTTATTTCCATGCTCATCACGAACTAAAGCGTGTAGATAGATGTGTTCAAACGGAAGTTTACCTTGGAATGTCTGTCCCATCATCATCATTCTAGCTACCCAAAAGAAAAGGATGTCAAAACCTGTAATTAAAATAGAGTTTGGATAAAAATCTTTTAGGTCATCTTCATTAAACTGTTCGCCCTCACCAATGCCATTACTTCCCCATCCAAGAGTAGAAAATGGCCAAAGAGCAGATGAAAACCAAGTATCTAAAACATCAGGGTCTTGATGGAACTTTTCACTACTACAATGTGGACACGCTGTAGGCTCTTCAGTGGTACTTGCCCACTCATGTTCACAAGAATCACAATAATATACTGGAATTCTATGTCCCCACCAAAGCTGACGAGAGATACACCAATCACGAAGTTCACCCATCCAAGCGTTGTAGCTATTTATCCAGTGTGGTGGAAAGAATTTTGCTTCACCAGCATTTGTTTTATCAATTGATTCTCGTGCAACTTCTGAGCGTACAAACCACTGTCTTGAAATGTAAGGTTCAACTACATTTTTACAGCGGTAACAGTGTCCAACTTGGTTAACGTGGTCTTCAATTTTCTCAATAAAGCCCTCTTCTTGAAGACGTTTAACAATCACTTCGCGTGCTTCAAGTCTCTCTTGACCTTCAAATTCACCAGCGTAATGGTTTAAAATTCCTTTCTCATCAAATACAGTGATGAACTCTAAGTTGTGACGTTTTCCAACTTCATAATCATTGGGGTCATGCGCAGGTGTTACTTTAACCATACCAGTACCAAAGTCCATATCAACATGCTCATCGGTAATGATTTTAATCTCTCTATCTGTTAGAGGAAGTTTTAGAGATTTACCTACCAAATCTTTATAACGTTCGTCCTTGGGATGAACCATTACAGCACTGTCCCCAAAATATGTCTCAGGTCTAGTAGTTGCTACAACAATGTGTCCACTACCATCTGCAAATGGGTAACGCATGTGGTAAAAATGGCCTTGATGCTCTTCGTGCTCAACTTCAATGTCACTAAGCGCACCATCATGCGTACACCAGTTAACCATATAGTTTCCACGGACAATTAGACCATCGTTGTAAAGTTTTACAAAAGCTTCACGCACAGAAGATTTAAGACCATCATCCATAGTAAAACGTTCACGCTTCCAAGCAGGTGTAACACCAAGATAGCGAAGCTGTTCAACCATTTCCCCGCCACTCTTTTCTTTCCACTGCCAAACACGCTCTAAAAACTTTTCACGTCCTAACTCTTCTTTAGTAGTACCCTCAGCTAACAGTTGTTTTTCTACAACGTTTTGAGTAGCAATACCAGCGTGGTCAGTCCCTGGTTGCCAAAGAGTTTTAAAACCATCCATTCTTTTATATCTAGTTAAAATATCTTGCAATGTAAAAGTCAGAGAATGGCCAATGTGTAGACGTCCTGTGACATTTGGAGGTGGCATCATAATTGTAAAGTTTTTATTCTCTTTTTGAATCTCTTTATTTCCATCAGTCTCAAAATAACCGCGCTCTTCGCATAGTTTATAATATTTTTGTTCTATATTTTTTGGTTCGTAAGAGGTGGTTTTGTTTTCGCTCATGAGTAGCCTTAAATTTTTAGCGCGATTATAGCTAAATGGTTGTAAAATGGCGATAAACTACAGGGCATTTGCTCTTTGAAAGAGTGAAAAATTCCACTAAGTAAACTAAACACCGAACAATTAAAAGCTGCAACTGCGCCAATTGGTAATAATCTCATAATCGCTTCTGCTGGTACTGGTAAGACTTCTACTATTGTAGGGCGTATTGGGCATCTACTAAATCAAAATGTCAAACCTGAAGAGATAATGCTTCTTACATTTACTAATAAAGCGGCTGCTGAGATGGTTGCACGTATTAGTTCACTTTTTGGGCAAGATGTTGCAACTAAAATAGAGGCTGGTACTTTTCATGCTGTTAGTTACAGATGGCTTAAGAAGAAGAACCAAAAAATTGTTTTAAAACAACCTAATGAGCTGAAAACTCTATTTAAAAGTGTTCATGAAAAGCGTCGTTTTTACCATATTGAGTGTGAAACTAAACCTTATTCTGCTCAAGGGCTTTATGATGTCTACTCTCTATTTCAAAATACTCATCATGGTATTGAGTTTGCTGATTGGGTCTTAGAGCATAAAGATGAACATGGAGAGTTTGCAGACATCTATTCAGACATCTGTAATGAGTTTGAAGATCTTAAAAGAGATTATGGTTTTGTTCACTTTAATGATCTGCTTATAAAAATGAAAGAGCTATTACAAGAGACGAAAATGCCCTATAAAGAGGTGTTAATAGATGAGTATCAAGATACTAATACCTTGCAAGGCTCTTTAATTGAAGCTATGAACCCACCGTCACTTTTTTGTGTTGGTGATTATGATCAGAGCATTTATGGTTTTAATGGTTCAGACATCTCTATAATTGGGTCATTTGCAACTAAGTTTGAAGATGCAAAAGTTTTTACTTTGAGTAAAAATTACCGTTCAACTGAGCCAATTTTGTCACTTGCAAATAAAGTAATTGCACATAATAAGAGAATTTATCCCAAAGAGCTTGAAGTTGTAAGAAGTGGTTTAGCAACACCTCCAAAGCTTTTCATATATGATGAACTATTTGACCAATATAAAGCTATTGCAAAGCATATTAAAGATTCGGCAAACTCTAAAGAAGATATTGCTGTTATATTTAGAAACAATGCCTCAGCAGATGGAGTGGAGGCTACTTTAAGAGAAGAGAATATTGCATGTCGAAGAAAAGGTGGTCATAGTTTTTTTGATGCTCGTGAAGTAAAAGTACTGCTTGATATTTATGTTTTAATGGTTAATCCAAATGATATGATGGCATTTATACATATAATGGAGTATGCAAAAGGTGTTGGTAGCGCAATTGCTAAAGAACTTTTTGAAGCACTTAAAAAGATTGGTAGAGGCTCTGTTATTGAAGGTTTTTTGCATCCTGATGATAGTATTCGTGACCCATTTATTAAGAAAGATCAAAATTATCAGTTAGGACTTTTTGATGATTGGATAGAGCTTGGAAGCATGTCACGCTTTGCAGGTCTTAATTTTGATGAAAAGTTTTTATCTAATACGGTTTTAAAACATCCAAAATTGAACGCTGAATCTGGTGAGTTTTTATACCATTTTTATAATTTGGTTAAAAAATTAAAGCGTATTAGCATACCTCTTCATATGATTGAGGCGATATTAGAATCAAAACTGTTTAATGAGATTACTGATTCACTAGCTAGAAAAAGAGGAACACTTAAAAATGGTGAGGTAGATGCTACTCTTGAAGCGGAGGCTAAAGAGAGAATTGAGAGAAAAGGGGTGCTTCTTAAAGATTTGGCACGCCCTTATGATGAACATGAACGATTTGTTAATGCAATGGTTCTTGGCTCAAATGAACTTAGTAAAGGTGAGGGTGTTCATCTTTTAACTGTACATGCTAGTAAGGGACTAGAGTTTAAAGAGGTTCACTTGGTAGATTTAATGGATGGACGTTTTCCAAATAGAAAGCTAGTTGGAAAAGGTGGTGGAAGTATAGATGAGGAGAGACGACTTTTTTATGTAGCTGCAACAAGGGCAAAAGATCTGCTATATTTAAATTTTGCAAAATATGACAAAATTCGAAAAACTGAATTTCTACCATCACTCTTTCTATATGAAGCTGGACTTATTAAAAAAGATTCAAATTACGATAAAATGATGGCTTTAGGATAGTTAATTATGGAGGTATTAGTATGATTAGAAATATTCTTTTAATAGCGATGTTTAGCTCTTTAGCTTTCTCAAGTATGAGTTTTGAGAAGAATAAAAAGTGTAGTGAGTGTCATGTTGAGATATATAATGAGTATAAAGCTTCACAACATGCAAACTCAACTGTATTCAAAGATGAGATTCATGCTGCTGTTTACAACAAACATCCTCAGAAAAATAAGCTACAAAAATATAGGTGTGCGAAGTGTCATACTCCTACTGCTGATAATATGAAAGAGCTTTTAGCAGTTAACAATGGTGTTATACCTGATGTTAAAAATGAGACTCAAAATGAGAGTGTGGCTTGTGCTTATTGTCATAGAATTATAGATATTAAACCTGGTAAGGCGATGACTGAAAATATTATCTCTAAAGAGCCAAAGAAATATTTTGCAAATTTGAAAAAAGAGCATAAGTCTGAATTTCACATATTAGAAACTCATATAGATGTTTTTGAAAATGGTAAGATTTGTATGGGTTGTCATATGCACAAAACCAATAAAATGAAGTTTGAAGTGTGCTCTACTGAAAATGATAATATGGATGGAAAGAATAACTGTATAACGTGTCATATGCCTAAAGTAAAGGGGTCTGTATCTAACCTTTATGAGACAGAGACTCACTCGTTTCATGGTTTTCCTGGGATTCATGGTGATATGAAAAAATATCTTTCTAAATATGTTGTATTAGATATTGAACAGACTAAGAGTGGCTTTAGAGTAAGTATTGATCACATGGCAACGCATTCATCAACCCTTCATCCACTTAGAATGTCAAAGTTAGTAGTAAAGGTTATAAGAGGTAAAGAGACTATTAATATTAAGCCTTTGAAGTTTTTTAAAGTAATTGGTAAAGATTCCAAGCCATCTGCACCATGGTTAGCTACAGAAGTTGTTAAAGATAGTCGTATTGGTGCAAATAAAAAAGAGGATTTTAGCTTTAGTTTTGAACTTAAAAAAGGTGACAAGATAGTAGCAGAGTTTGGTCATTTACTAGTTAAGACTAAAGCACTTAAAAAGTTTGGACTTGAAGATAATAAAGAGGCTAAAAAGTTTAGAGTAATATCTGAAAAAAGTTTTATAGTTAAATAGGGTATAACAATGCGAATAGATCTTGGAAGTGTATACTCAACTGAACATGGAAAAATGTGTCCAGATTGTGGTAAACCACTTTCATCTTGTAAATGTAAAAGTTCAACTACTTATGAAAGTGATGGAACTGTAAGAGTAGGGCGTTCAACAAAGGGGCGTAAGGGAAAAGGTGTTACTACAGTTGAGGGCTTAGGACTTGATGCCAATGCTTTAAAAAAGTTAGCTAAAGAGCTAAAGCAAAAGTGTGGAACTGGTGGTACTGTAAAAGATGGTGTTATAGAGATACAAGGTGAACAGCGTGATGTAATTGTAGCTGAGTTAATAAAAAAAGGCTACAAAGCTAAAAAGATAGGCGGTTAACCTTTAACAGCGCTGCTCATCTCCCACATAGGTAAAAATATTCCAAGTGCTAGCATTGTTACCATAGTTGCAATCATTGCAAGTAGTATTGGCTCAATAGCTTGGGATAAGTTGTCAATAATAGCATCAAATTTCATCTTAAAGTAGTCTGATATATTTTTAAACATAGTATCTAGTTGTCCACTAGCTTCACCTGCTGAGACCATTTGAATAATCATATTTTCAAAAAGTTTTGTCTGTTTTAATCCATCATAGAGTGGAGCACCTTTATCTACTGCAAACTTTACATTGTTAAGTCTTTTTTTTAGAACAAGATTATCAACCATGGCAATAGAAGTATTTAGAGCATCAGCCACTGGAATGCCAGCTGTTATAAGTTCTGTAAAAACTAGAGTAAATCTATTTAGTGTGGCAAACAGTATTATTTTTTTAATTAGATATAGTTTTAGGAGAATATTATGAAAGATATAGCGTATTTTATCATCATGAGTGATTAAATAATTTAGTACTACAAACGCTGTAAAACCTGAAGTAGCAATAAAAACTCCGTAGGTATTTAGTGAGTGTTCTAGCCATAGTAGAATTTTTGTCGGTAAAGGAAGGTCAGCTCCAAGTTTTAAAAAAATATCTTTAAATTTTGGAACAACATACATAATTAAAATTATAAAAGCTGCTATCATTGCTATCATGACATTTCTAGGATATGCCATTGCTTTTTTGAATTTTGTCATATTTACGCGTATTCCCTCGAGCATATTAGCTAAAGAACTAAGTGATTCACTCATCTTACCAGTCTGCTCACCAAGCTCTATCATCGCAATTGTTAGATTCCCAAGTTCAAGTTTAAATGGTCTAAATGATTGAGACAGGCTGCTTCCTGAATTAATATCATCAGCTGCATGCTTTAGAATATTTTTTAGATTATTATCAATTGTACTATTAGCAACCTCTGTTATGCTATCATGAATTGAGATTCCAGCATTTGTCATAACTGAGAGTTGTCTAATTGCTGCAATTTGACTATCTGGTTTTATTTTTGAACGTTTTAAGTTTTTGAGAGTACTATTTTTAAAGTGTTTAATTCTCTCTTGTAGTGGAGGCGTTGACTTTGAAACTTTTAATATAATTCCATTAAATTTTAGTTTTGCAATTTTCCTTGCTTCATGAATAGTTGGTGCATAAATTGGTTTTATCTCTTTCTTCCCGCGTAAAAGTACTTTTACTTCAAAGTATTGAAGTTTTTTTTGTTCATCTTTTATGCTTTGAGTCATAGTCTTGCAACTCTAAGTAGCTCTTCTATTGTAGTTTTTCCATCAATTACTTTTCTCAGACCATTTTGAAAAATTGTTTCATAATTTTCTGATTTAGCTTGAGTAGCAATCTCCTCTTTTGTAGCTTCTTTCGCAATTAAGCTTGCAATTGAGTCAGAAATTGGTAGTACTTCACAAATCATTTCACGTCCAATATAGCCCGTTTCATTACACTCTTTACAACCTTTACCTTTGTAAAACTTACTAGACTCATTAAGTGTTGAGCTAATCATATCACGCACATTAGATGGTACGCTAATCTCCTCTTTACAATGTATACAAATTTTTCTAACTAGTCGTTGAGCCTCTACAGCAATTATAGAACCACTAATAAGGTATGGTGCTATTCCCATATCAATCATACGGGCTATTGCACTTATTGCATCATTTGTGTGAAGAGTTGAGAGAACTAAGTGACCTGTTAGAGCAGCTTGAACTGCAATTTGAAGAGTCTCTTTATCTCTAATTTCACCAATCATAATTTTATCTGGATCTTGTCTTAGGATAGAGCGAAGTGCTGAGGCAAAGGTAAGACCAACTTGATTTTTTACTTGAACTTGTTGAATTAAGTTCATCTGGTACTCAATAGGATCTTCAACTGTAATTATTTTGTCTGTAGTATTTCGAAGTTCATTTAGTGCACCATATAGAGTTGTAGTCTTACCACTCCCTGTAGGACCTGTTACTAAAACGATTCCATGTGGAGTAGTTAATGCTTTGGTGAACTTTCTATAGCTCATCTCATCCATTCCAGCATCTTCAAGTTTTACCACCGCTTTTGTTTTATCTAAAATACGCATAACTATTGATTCGCCATACATTATTGGAAGAGTAGAGATACGAAAGTCAAACTCTTTTTCATTTATAATTTTTGAGAAGCGACCATCTTGAGGTTTTCTTTTTTCTGCAATATCAAGATTAGAGAGTAACTTAAGTCTTGAAGCAAGTGGAGGGAAAATATCTTGATCAAAAATAAAACTTTCACTAAGTTGACCATCTACGCGAGTTCTAACTATACAGCTCGTTTTTGTAGGCTCAATGTGTATATCACTTCCACGTGAAAGTATAGCTGATTTTAATATTAGATCAATTAGCTTTAAAATAGATGAATCCTCATTATCATCTATAAAAGTATTAGATTTTAGTTCATTCCTAATCTGCTGAACTAGCTCTTTTATTGAATCTTTAATCTCAAGTTTATTAAGGTACTCATTAATCTGAGTAGATGTTGAAACTGCTCTACGCAGTGGTTTTCTTGGAAAAAATCTTTGCATACCCTCTTGCGCATATATGTCAAGTGGATCTGAAAATGCTACTGTAACACTTAACTCATCTTGATAAAGAGGTAATGCATTAAAACGTTTAAGTTTAGATACTTCTGTATTCTCACTTAGCGTGTAGTCTATATGTATAGTATCAATATCAATAAAATCTATATTTAAATTAGTAGCTAATTTTTCTAATACAGACTCTTCGCAAAGAAATGGATGCTCTGTAAGTATTGAAAAGTCATACTTACCACTACGCATGTTTTCTACAATAAAGTTATATAATAACTCCTCTTGTAAAATATTTGAGTTTAGTAACTCTTTAATTACTATAGCATTTTCGTTACTACTAGTAATAGAGTGTATCTCATTTGCTTTAATATGATTAGCAGTTAATAGGTCACTTGTTAGTTTATCCATTACTTAACATCCTCTACCAATATTGATGTGTTTTTATAAGATTGTTATTTAAGTAGTGCTCAATAATAACTTTTTTATTCTCATTTTCATTTTTTACATATAGTCTATATTTCTCAGTTTGGTTATTTGAATCTACAAATTCATGTAAGGCGCTACTTTTACCTCTTTGCTCTTTCATAAAAAGGTCAAATACTTTTGAAAGAATATAATCAGTAGATGGAAGTTGTAGCTGTTCTATTTTGAAATTATCAATCATTGCATGAAGAAGAAGTTTTTTTTGTAGTAAAATAGTTGAAAAATATACAGAGTTTGCACGCGCTTGAGGGCTATGTTTTAGTAAAGCAGTTGCAGAGGCCAATTTGTCAATTTGATCACTTTTAAGACAAGAAAAGGCATAAAGTGAGATGAACTTTTCACTTCTTTTATAGCCAATAATTTTATTAGCACCAAACCTACATGCCTTTTTGAAGTTATTCTCTTCATACATCTTATTAATAGTTTTTAAATCATTTTGTAGTCCTGCAAACAGTGTTGAGTAAAACAGTGTTATGATGAAAATATATCTCATTTGTATTCTCCAGATAGCATTTTAAATAGTAAAGTTTTTATCTCTTTTGATTGATATGCAGATAGGTAGCTTCTAAGTATTCGAACTGCATCTTTTTTCTTATTCATTTTAAATAACGATTTCGCTGTTACAATCCAGCTTGCTTGTGATGATGGATCTAACTCATTTGCTTCAAGAGAGTATCTATAGGCATCTTTAAAATTTTGTTTTTGAAAATAGCTATTTGCAATGTGCGTTGCAATTTTTGAATTTTTATTATCTTTATATCTAAGCAATAGATCTTCTAATTGTGAAGATGAAGCTTTTGCATGTTTAAACATACTATTTTTTTCTTCTACTATTTTCTCTTTTGTACTTTCTTTAATTGGCTTAGTGTATGGTTCATCTATTTCATCTAAAAATGAATATGATGGTTGAAGTATCTGGGGGTTATACTTTTTTACCTCTATTTGTCTATTTGGTTTGATTGGTATCTGCTTTATTACGACTTTTTCTATTTTTTCAATATTATTTGGTTTTACTTTAGTTTTTGAGATAAGAGTGTAACCTCCAATAGCAAGTACTATTGCCATAGAGCTAGCCATAAGAAAGTTTTTATAGTTTTTATTATTTCTTGGTTGCTTTTTTGACTCTTTTTTTTCTAAATTTGATTTTTTTGCGGCAGTTTCAAGTAGCTCTTTTGCTGTTTTGCTTTTCTCACTATTTTGAAGTAAATCTAAAAATTGATATAAAAGCATATGTGTATTTCTAAGGTTTCCATGACTATATTTATAGACAAGATGTATAAGATCTTTATTTAAAATATCTAGTAGGTCAGGTAAATCTAATTGCAGTAATTTATTTTGAATGTAGCGTTCAATCTCATCTATTGTTGCATTTTTAAGTTCAAAGCTCTCCCAGATTCTTGTCTGAAAGTGTGCTTTTGCAATGAGGTCTTCTTCTTCTGTTTTATGTAAAGTGATAACAAAACGAATTTTTCTTGAATCTGAAATCAGTCGTATTGTCTCCATTAGCTTTTCGTCATATAGCTGAGCTTCATCAAGCAAAATAATCGGAGCTATTTGTGGTAGTTTCTCTTTGCATTGCTCAATAAATTTAGTTAAAGAGGTTTCACTTTTACCTAAAAGGTCAATACTTAAACGCTCTAAAAAATGTTCAATATCTAAAGGAGTATCATATAAAAAAATTGTCTGTTTATCTTTTAAGTCATCATATAACTTATGAAGCATCATACTCTTCCCAGTACCTGGCTCACCATAGAGCAAAATCATTTTAAGAGGTTTTTTAAGAGCAGTACGAAGAGATTTATAGATAGTAGCAGAGTGCTGAAGTGATATATAGCTTTTTGGATCTATGACATCTAAAAAAGCATCTTGAGCCTCTTTGTATTGCATCTATATTAATTTACCATAGCCCAAACTTTTTAATGTCAACTCTTTCTCTCTTTTAACAATGTGTGGAGTAATGATTATAATAAGTTCACTAACTATTTTACTTGTTTTAGTATGCTTAAAGGCATTTCCTAAAATTGGTATTTGACTTAGAATTGGAATACCACTTTGTGTTTTATCTGTTGCATTATCAATTAGACCACCAAGAATAACTCTCTCTCCATCATTAATTGTTACAACTGAGGAGAGCTGCTTGCGAGATAAATCAGGAGGAATAGTTCTCCCAGATGAAGTTCCAGTAATATTGTCAATTGTATTACTAATTGATGGATTGATTTTTAAAGTAATCCTTCCACCTCTTGAAATTTCAGGAGTAATATCTAATAGTATTCCTGCAAAAACAGAGTCAACAATATCGCTTTGAGTTGTAGGCGATGTACCTGAAACTGTATTTTGGGTTGTACTTTGCTGAATTTTGTAGAAAAACTGCTTACCAACACTGATTAGTGCTGGTTGATTGTTAAGAGTTAAGATTTTTGGATTTGATAAAGATGATACATCACCTTGCTCATTTAAAAATTTAATAATCTCTTTTATAGTTAGTGAACCACTAGTAATTGCAACAGAACCGCTATATGTACTAGCAGGACTCTCTGCAAATGACATATCCATATTTGCATTGAGATTAATATTTTGTAATGAATATATTTGATTCCAATCAACACCAGTTGTTTTGGTATCAGTTAAATCAATACTCAAAAGTTGTACATCAATTAAAACCTGTTTATGCAGTTTGTCCTCTAGTTGAACAATATATTTATCTAACCTTTTAATTTGTCTATCTGTTGCAGAGACTGTTACCATGCCTGCTTCTCTATTTATTATGGGTGCTTTTGCTTCATACTTATCTTCTGGGCGATTTAAAATACTATGAAGTTCACTCTCTAAATTATTCCAAAATTCAAAAGAGTCTGTTGAATCAATCTGTATTCCACTTTCTGACTCACCATTCGCGCCACCCCCACTTGTCCCAGTTGCACCACCGCCTGTTGATGTTCCACCAGTAGAGGCTCCACCAGTTGAACTACTAAGAGTTACTGTTGTTGTGCTTGTACTTGTACGTTCAGTAGAAATATAGTCAATATGGTAAGTTTTTGTAGTAACATAAGATATTTTCAAGATATTGTTTTTTAAATTATAAGCCAAGTTATTTTCATTTAGTACAAATGATAGAAGCTCATCTAGTATGACATCTTTCATATGAATTTTGTGCATTTTTGATGACAGGATACTTCTAGCTTGTGCATCAGTAACAATAACACTAAAATTACACTCATCACTTAGTTGGTCAATAAACTCTGAGATAGTTGTACCTTTGTCAGAGTTGACACTAAATATCTCATTTTTACACTCTTTTGCATTCAGTGTAGAAAACAGTATAGTGATTATTAGTAGTAGTTTGTACATTTATTGTCCTGTATGTTTAGATAGTGAAATTTTTCTATTTTTTTTATTTAGTAAAAGAAGTTTTGTCTCTTCATTAGATTTTAGTATTACCAAGTTCGCTTCAAGTTTTGAAAGTCTCATCCCTTGAACTATTGAACCTTTTTTATACCACTTACCTGAAATCTTTGCACGCTCATTCAATATAGTTTGAAGGACTAAAGGAGCCCTCTTTGGTATCTGTTTTATTTTTGTAATAGTGGGTCTATCAACACTTTTTTCTTTAATTTTTACAGGCTTTTTATTTTGGCTTGAGTAGATGAAAGGATCAACTATCTTCATAGTTTTATCCATTCCTATGCGACGTTCTTTCATATCATCTACAGTTTGTGTAATCCAATCTAAAGAGCTACCTTGAGCTAATGCAACTACCAATAAAACAGATATAATTAAGCGTTTAATGATTTATTCCCCATACTGAAATCTTGAAGTTAGAGCTTATAGTCTTACCATTTTTCATCTCAAGTTCAAAAACATCTATTACTAAGTTGCTCTGTTCAATAGAGTTTAAAAACCTTATGATATTTGAAAATGTTCCCTCAACATTAATTTCAAGCTCCAAAACATGGCCAAAGTCAGAGCGCTCTTTTACAAACTTGTTCCCGAGGCTAACGAGTGTTACAATATTCTTTTTTGCTTTTTGTGCTATAGAATCTATAAATTCACCCCATACCTTTTCATCGTAATAAAGATAGGAAATGTTATTAAGTTCATATTCAATATACTCTTTTTCTACCATTAAACTAGATACCTGTTTTTTATTTTCAATTATCTCTTTGCTAAGTTTACGAAGTTCATTTTGATTATGATTTTGTAAATATATTTTGTCACTATTAATGCTATTTTTAAGTTTTGAAATTTGGTGTCTATTTTCTTCATATACTTTTTCAGAAAAGCCAAAAAGATATGTGTATGATAGATAAATCATACCCCCAAATATCATAATATATATGTAGTTAATCTCTCTTTTCTCTTTTTTGTCTAGTACTCTATCTATTTTTAAAAGTATTGAATTTAATGTCATTTAAGAGTTACCTCTAAAATACTTTTATATCCAGTTCTTGCTTGGTTCAAAGAAATTTTTTCTGTTTCAAATATATATTTGTTTGCTCTTTGATTGGTAAATGTCTCAATCAATTTTGTAATATCTTTTTCATCTGTAGAGTGTAAATGAAAAGAAAATTTTTGTCTATCTTTTTCATTGTAATTGATTTCACTAATTTTTACACGGTAGTTACTTATTAAAGAGGTGAGATCTGCTACAATAAGACCCTTCATTGGGTAGTTCACCTTTTTATCATGTATCGCTTTAAGATTCTGTTTTTTTGCAATAAGTTGATTTTTAGAAGTTTCTATTTTTTCTATTACAGCTTTTCTCTTTTTTATTTTATCATGTAATTTACGTTCATGTTCCAAGCGCTTCTCATGTAGAATTTTGTAGCTACTACTTAAGTCACTTATCTGATTGGATGCTAATGAATTATTTACTAAATTATATAGAGGATAAGCCAGTGAAATGAGAGTTGATGCAGCAGTTATAGCAATCATTTTCCCACCACTTCTTCTAAAAAAAGGCTCAGGTGGAGTAAATAGAGTAAAGTTACAATCATAACGATGCTCATTACTCAAGTCATATGTTAGTTGCAGTAAAAAATGTACTTGGTCAATATACCATTGAGCTGTCTCATATCCATAGTTAAAATCAAAATCTTCTGAGTTTATACTAAGATATGTTTGTGAATATTCATCAATACCAAGTATCGGTCCCATATATGAACCAATATATAGTTTGTCAAATTTATCTATCTCAAATGCACGTTTAGCATATGTAATAATATCGTTTATATATAAAAAAAGTTCTCCAAAAAGATTCATTAAATGCTCTTGATGTTCTAGCTTAGCGCTTTTTAAACCCTCTTGAGAAATTTGTGTAATAAAGTCATTAATATCTATTTTTTCACCTATCATTTCACAAAAACGTTCATGAAGGTATTCATAAGAGTATTTAATAGATTTAGTATATATAAATTCACCATTTTTATAAACAGTTAGAGATGCGTCATGTTGCTGAAAGTATATGAAACAGTGAATACCACTTGCTCTTATTATGTCACGTTTGTATAGCGCTCTCATTAGTAGAGGCATTGGGTAAATTGCATTAATGTATTCAGTTTTACTAGCGATAGTATCAAATTGATTATGAATTATCTTAGGGTCAACTACAAATACATGAAATTCTCTACTCTCTTCATTTGTAGTAGCTGGCACTTCAAAGTATTTAATGTTAAACTCTGAAGCCATATCAAGGCCTAGTTCAGAGTATGTTCTATCTTCTATAACCTCTTGTAAATCTTCATCGGGAATATTAGAACTTAGTTTTATTGCAGTAGATATAAAACTTTTTGAATCAATATAACTTATAACATGTCTGTTTTTTTTACTCTTTAGAGTTGTTAGCTCTTTTAGTTGTTTAAACTCTTTTAAGTAGTGAATATTAGAATAGGAATCTATAGATGCAATAGTAGATAATAAGCTTGGGTTAACTTGCATTTTTCTCCTAAATTAATAACTTTTTTATAATAAAATTAATGTAGGAGAATTATGTCTAAATAAGTTTAAATATTTTCTTAAGTATCAGAAAATATTATTTTTCTGTCAGTATCGAGAACTTTTTATCTAAGATAGTTACATATATCTCTTTTAAGCCTCTAAAGTGGGTTCTATCTGAATGATATAGCTCATCGAACTCTATTAAAAATACTTTTCTATCATCAAGACCAGGGTATGGAATTATGGATATATTTGAGAACCTAATTATCTTTTTCTGCTTTTGCTTGAAAACTCTTTTTTTGTAGTTAGTAAAACTTTTTAGCTCTTTACCGTTTGAATGTTTAAAGTCTTTATTATAAAAAGATAGATAAGTGTTAATGTCATCATATTTCCAAGCATTTTTCCATGCAAATAGAGATGATAAAAGTTGTGAAATTTCCTCTTTTGTTACACTTTTAGCTTTTGTTTCATCAATAATTAATCTTGCCTTTTTAAAGTCAAAAGATTTTTCAAGGTTTTTTAACTTTTCATTATTGATAGCGATACAACCTTTTGTTGCACTTTCACGCTTACCATCTAGTGGAAGACCATGAATCCAAATACCTGAACCATTTTTACCGCGAGTTTTATCAAATGTATTTGGATAGTTTGTAACATAAGCGAGTGGACCATAAAATTGATCTAGCGATGTCAGTTTTTTATTTAATCTATATACGCCTACAGGAGTTTTTTTATCTCCCTCTCTAAATTTGTCACCTTGGTTTTTACCAACAAGTGCACTAATTGTCTCTCTTTTTTCAAAACCATTAGTACTGTTTTTTACATACAGTTGTAAATCAGGATTTGATTTATTACATGTTAGTAAATACTCTATTGATTCAAAGTATCCAAAATCTACATTTGTATCACTTAATTTATTAAGCCAGTACTCTTGTGAAGATAGAGTTTTTTCAATTTCAACTTCTACAGACTTTAATCCACCTTGCCTATACGCAGATGCAAAGTCTGTTGCATTTAAATTAGATAAGAGCAATATGATTGCGCTAATAACAAATTTCATTTTAATCTCCCCCAACAATATAGCCAAAGTTTTTTAATGCCTCTTTATCTTTACTCCATCCTTTTTTGACAGATACAAATAAATCGAGATAAACTTTTTTATTAATTAAATTTTCTATTTTAGCACGTCCGCTAGAGCCTATTCTCTTAACGGCTGAGCCACCTTTACCAATAATAATTGCTTTTTGACTATCTTTTTCTACAATAATAGTAGCTCTAATGTGCTCTACCTTAGGTTTTTCATCCACTTGATCAATAAGAACATCAGTAGCGTATGGAATCTCATCAGATATATTTTCAAAAATAGCTTCACGTATAAACTCACGATATATATCACGCAAATTCTCCATGGTTAAAATATCTGTATCATAAAGATATGGTGATTCAGGAAGCAGTTTTGAAATTTCATCAAGAAGCTCCTCTTTTCCGACATTTTTATTAATAGAAAAAGGGAGTAGGGCTTCAAAATTTTTCTCAAATGGAGCAAATCTAGCCATAGTCTTTAGAAGGTCTGAATTACTACCTGAATCCATTTTAGTAATTAAAACAATATGTTTTCTTTTTGTAAGTTTTAAAAAGCGTTCATAATCTTCAGTACCATCACCAAGTGGAACTAAAAATATTGTAAGGTCAGAATCACCAATTGCTTTAATTGCCTCATCAAGCATGAATTTGTTTAACAATCTCTCTTTTTCATGAAGACCAGGAGTATCTACAAAAATTATTTGATTCTCTTTATGCATAACAATTGCTTGCAGACGCTTACGTGTAGCATTTGCTTTTTGAGAAACTAGTGCAATTTTTTCTCCAAGTAGATAGTTCATTAGAGAACTTTTTCCAGCGTTCGGTCTTCCTATGATTGCCACAAATCCAGATTTAGTCATTATAATATGTACCTTGTACTATCTTCGTTCTCTATCAAGTCATCAAGCTTTTCATGTACTAAATCTTTTGTTACAGCTATTTTTTGACCCTTACTCTCATCTGCATTAAAGCTAATGTCTTCAATGACTTTTTCAATTACAGTATGAAGTCTACGTGCACCAATATCTTCAGTTTTTTCGTTTGCAGATTGAGATAGTTTCGCAAGTGAATGAATTGCATCATCATCAAAAGTAAGCTCAACTTCTTCAACCTCTAAAAGCGCTTGGTATTGAAGTAGAAGTGAATTTTTAGTCTTAGTTAAAATTTTATAAAGTGCGTCTTCATCTAGCGAGTTAAGCTCAACTCTTAGAGGAAAACGACCTTGAAGCTCAGGAATTAAGTCACTTGGTTTACTAAGATGAAATGCACCAGCTGCAATAAAAAGAATGTGGTCTGTATTTATCTGTCCATATTTTGTATTAACTGTGCTTCCCTCAACTATTGGAAGTAAATCACGTTGGACTCCCTCTTTACTAGGATCACTTCGTCCCTCTTGTTTTGAACTTACAGCAATTTTATCTATCTCATCTAAAAATATAATTCCGCCCTCTTGTACACGTCTTAGAGCTTCATTATTTATAGATTCTTTATCTAGAAGTTTATCTGCTGCTTCATTTCTAAGAGCAGACTTTGCATCTTTTACGGTTATCTCTTTTTTATTCTCTTCACTGTTTATTGAGTTAAAGACTTTTCCAAGGGATTCTTGTACTTTCATAAACTCAGGTGGTAAGTTAGTTCCATCTGCTTGGAACTCAATTCTTGTAGTTGGCATATCTATCTCAATTTTTTTATCGTCCATATCGCCATCAAGAACTCTGTTCATCATTCTCTCACGACTAGTTTCATAGTCTTGTTTTTTTGTCTCATTCGCAAGCTTTGGAAGAGGTGGTAGTAGTTTGTCTACTATTTTATTTAGAACATATGCATCAATGTTCTCTTCATTTTTATCTTGGTGCTCTTTTGTAACTATATTGATTGAGTTTGACATTAAATCTCTAATCATAGATTCAACATCACGACCAACAAAACCAACTTCAGTATATTTACTAGCTTCTACTTTTATAAATGGGAGACTCATTAATTTTGCCAAACGTCTAGCAATTTCTGTTTTACCAATTCCAGTTGAGCCTATCATTAATATGTTTTTTGGAGTTACCTCTTCTTGCATCTGCTCATTTAACTGCATTCTTCTATATCTTGTGCGAAGTGCTAGTGCAATAACACGTTTTGCATCATCTTGTCCAATGATATATTCATCAAGGTATTTAACAATCTCTTTTGGTGTCATATTCATTCGTTTTCTTCTTTCAGACTAAGTGTTTTAATATTATCATTTGTATATATACAAATTTCAGAAGCAATTTTTAGGCTCTCTTTTATAAGAGTTTCACCATCTAAATTTCCGTGGCGTTTTAGTGCACGTGCAGAACTTAAGGCATAGTTTCCACCACTTCCAATAGCAGCAATCTGGCCATCTTCAGGTTCAACAACATCACCTGTACCAGTAAGAATATATATGTGTTCTTTGTTAAGAACAATCATCATAGCCTCAAGGCGACGAAGTAGCTTATCTTTTCTCCAAGCTTTAGAAAAATCTATTACAGCTTTGAAAATATCACCTTTTCTTGTTTGTAAGTAGCCCTCAAACATATCAAAAAGGTTAAAAGCATCTGCTGTGCTTCCAGCAAAACCAGCTAAAACTTTTCCATGGTAAAGTGAGCGAATTTTTGTAGCATTATTTTTAAGCACTGTATCACCAAAAGAGACTTGACCATCTCCTCCGATTACTGCCTCCTTATCATTTTTATAAGCAAGTATAGTTGTTGCGTGAAACATCTATTCTCCAACTACTTCAATTTTTAATGTCGCATGAATACTATGTCCTAATTTTAAATCCAGACTATAGCTCCCAGTCGCTTTAATATGACTTTTAAGTTCAATGTGCTTTTTGTCAATCTCAATATTGTGTTCACTCTTTAAAGCTGAAGCAATTTCCTCTTTGGTAATAGAACCAAAAAGAGCTCCATTTTGACCAAGCTTTTTACTAATTGTAGTTGTTATACTGCTAAGTTTTTCTTTCGTCTGTTTTAATTGTTCAATCTCATCAGCCTCGTCACGAGCTTTTTTTCTCTGTCCAGCTTCATACTGTTTCATTACAGAACCAGTAGCAAGTTTAGCAAGACCTTTCCCTATTAGAAAGTTTTGACCATAACCATCTTTTACCTCTTTAACTTCACCAGCTTTACCAAGGCTTTTTACATCTTTTACTAATAATACTCTCATTGTTGTCTCCCACGAAAAAATTGTGGAGATTATAGCAATTATAAGCTTATGTAGTAGTTTGATGTTCCTTTTTAATAATATCTACTTTAAAAAAATCTAAAAAAACTGTGTTACAAAATCAGACAAAAATAGTATATATAATACTAAAGTAAATAAAACAATATAAAAATTTTTAAAAGTAACAGTAAAGTAAACAAAATTAGGCATAATTTTACCGTGTGAAAAATCAAAGAAAAGTAAGGGTAAAGTAATGAAGTTAAACAGTAAAATAGCACTAAGTGCTACAGTAGCAATTGTAATAGGAAGTAGTAGTCTCTATGCAGAGACAAATACATCAATACCACAAATACCAAATGAGATAAATGTCTCAATCATAAATAATAATACAGGAAGTGCAGTAAGTGCATTACCACCATCAATACAGCTAAATGGAGTTGGTGTAACAACAGGTGTAAATAAAAATACAAAACTAGGACTTCACTTAAACAGTGTGAATATGTCAACTGTAACACTTCAAGCAGATAGTAGTGTGACACTAATAAAAGAGACAGACTTTCTTTATGCAAAGTTTGCAAAAAGTGGATCACATACAATTACAGCAATAGGTAAAGCAATAGATGGAAGTGATATTAATGCATCAGTTACATTTGATGTAGTAAATAGAGCACCAATATCAAATAGTAAAACATTTGTAATTAATGCAAATGAGATATTAAAGTTTGATGCATATACATACTTTTTAGATGAAGATGATGAGAACCTTACTTTTAATAAAGCATCTCTACCAGTACAAGGCTCATTAGAGATAAATAACAATAGAGTAAGTTATTACCCAACATCAACAACAGCAGGATATATAGCAACTTTTGATGTAAATGGTACAGATATAGAAGGAAGTAGTACAAGTTCAACATTTACAGTAAATGTATCAGCAGAGAGTGAGAAGATTAATTTAATCAATGGTTGGAACCTTTTGGGTAACTCAGCAAGAGAGGGTATGAATGTATCTGATATAAACATTAGTGGTGAGAGTATCTGGGCATATATAGATGGTACTTGGAGTCAATCTATGACTACAATTGAATCTAAACAGGGATTTTGGTTAAAGACAAATTCACAAAGAGTATTAGAGGTAAAACCAAATGGTGATACTACTGAGTTTAATACATCTGCTCCATTTGGCTGGAAACTAGTAGCTGACACTGAAGCTAAGACTCTTAAACGTTTAAAGTTTGGTAATGATGCTGTTTGGACTTTTAAAGAGAAAACTTGGTTTAATGCTAACAACTATCCTGACTTTGAGGTTGAGAGGTATCGTGGGTTTTGGACGTTAAATTCAGATGAGATAACTCCAATTGTTTTGGCAGGTTCAACTTGTAAAACAATCCTTGATGGTGGAGGAAGTGTTGGTGATGGTGTGTATACTATTAATCCTGAAGGAAATAATAGTTTTGATGCCTACTGTGATATGACTACAGATGGTGGTGGTTGGACTCTTGCTATGAAAGGTAAAAAATATACTGCTAGTGCATCCAATAATAGAGATTTAGCTTATAATGGAGGAGATATTTCTGCATGTAATGATATGACTCCAGAAACATGTTTTAATAATGCTTACAATACTGTACCTTTTAATGAGGTTCTTGGAATGTTTGGATCTAATGCTCAACTAGCTTTTTATTCAGATTCTAATATATCATTGAAAAATTTATTCAACGTAGGTACACAGTTTACTGTTAGTAAAACAGTACCGCCAAGTAGACCTGCGAGTTTTTGGTTGGGAAAACGTACATATAGTGGTGGTATATATGAAGCTGGTACATATTATATCAATGCAACTTTTGATAGTGGTACTACAACTTCACAAACAGTTACTGGAAATTGTACATGGATAAGTGCTAATGGATGTGGTGGTGCATCTTATAATCACTGGAATGGTAGGCATCATAATGAGTCAGCTGATACATGGTTTTTTGTGCGTTAACATGAATTAAAGATAAAAGAGACAGCATAAAGGCTGTCTCTTTTGAAGTAAGCTAATATAAATACTATCTAACAATTTCGCCTTGGTAACTTACGATTCCATAAGTTAGGTTTCCAATGTGTTGGAACTCCATACCTTCTAAAAGACGTTGACAGTATGCACTTCTACTTCCTACGTGACAGTAGACAATAACAGGAACTGACTTATCTAGCTTTGCAGCTTCTATAGCGTCATAAAAACTTGTAGTTGGTACAAGATGATCTGTACCTTTAATATGTCCACCTTTATGTTCCATCCATTCACGAACATCAAGAAGTTTAAAGTTAATCATTCCTAAGTCTCTTGCTTCTATTAAAGCAGTTAACTGGTCACTATCTATCTGCTCATGAGCTAATAATTGTTCTGCTTCCTCTTTTGATAATCCACGAGAGTGTTGATGAACTACCTCTTCAATTTCATTATCACTTCTTTGTGCTGCTGCAAATTCAGGAGTACAAAAGATTTTACAGTGACAAACACCATCTTCTGGTATTTCATGCTCAATTGCTGGTTTACATGGGCAGATTCTATTTTCTGATTCTTCTTCTTGAACAAAGAAACATGGACAGTATCTTTTTCCATAAATCATTTTATTACGAGTTAGTCCGTATTGAATAGATTCAACTATCTCAGCATCTGGGTTAAATTCCCATTTGAATTGGTTGATTACTTTATCTGTAAATGTTACAGTTTTTTCTAGTACTGCTTGAAACTCATCAGACTCTGGATCGATTTGATGCTTTATTCCTTCACTCATTATCATTATCCTTATTGCTTATATTAATTATTATCGCGATATTATCAAAAAAATTCTAATTTTAACTTTATTTATTTGCTTTACCTCTGATAATAAAGCAATAATAGTTTATTTTATGAGTTATTCATGCTCATTAAGAACTTTTTTAAACTATTTAACTCTTTAATATCTTTATTGAAATCATAAATTTCTTTACCTATTAATGAAGCTTCATTATTACAATTTTTGTCAGCTTGTTTTTTTTCTCTATTTGTACAACAATCATAACGTTGATAAACTTGTATCCAAAATTTATCAAAATCTTTTTCTTTTATAGTTTTTTCATCAGGTAAACAATTTCTCCAATTATCTAAACAGTCTGCAATAATTGAATCTTTAGATTTTATTTGCTTTAAAAGTGTTTCTAGTTCACCACTTCCATTGATATTTAAAATATGAATTTTAAATTGTATGTCATGTTCTTGCTCGAAAACCAAGTCAATTTTTTCTTGAACCTGCTTAGTTCTTGTTTCAATCCCAACATCGTCAGCATCAAAAATAATACCTATCTTATTTATACCGTGTTTTAATGCTTGGCCTTTTAGCTCTACTAATTTGTTTTCTAGTTTACTCATGCCACCTAAGCAATTATATTCATCAATCGAACAGACAGGTTCATCTACTTCAATGGTTATATTAATATTTTTAACCAATGCTTCAATAAAAAACTTATCATTTTCGCTTTCAACAATAAGACGATTACTCACCTCTGTATTTCCCTTGGTGAGTTAATTCGTATTCTAGTTGGTTAGAATCTAAAGCACGCATAAAAATTTTATCTGTTTTTATATTTTTTGCCATTTCGTGGTAAATAGTTTCTTTATCATCTAACTTTTTTTGTACTCTATTGAACGCTTCTATACACTCTTTAGAATGTGTAGTAGCAAAAACTTGGACATTTAGCTTTTTTGATAAATAGATAATATTTTCCCAAAGCTCATCTAGCATTGTATAGTGAATGCCATTATCCATTTCATCGATAAATAGATAGCCATTTTCTGTAGCAAATATAGATGTGACAATTGAGACTAAATGTCTAACTCCATCACCAAGTTCAGTAATCTCTAAGTATTTATCGTTAATTTTACATTGTGGTTTATCGTCTATTATTTTGAATGAATTTATTTTTGAATCAAAATTATTTAAAATAGTATTTAGTGCAAGTTCTTGATCTTTTTTTTGTAAAAATGAATAATTATTTATTATTGCAGTATTTGTTTGTCCAAAGTTATCAATAAAATCAATATTTTCGATAAGATTTATTTCAAATGAAAACTCATTTATATTGATTTCAACCGTTTGATTTAAAAAGTTTAAGAAATATTTTTTTACACCATCTTCATTATGGATTTTATAAAAAATTTCATTGATATTTGATTTAGCAAAAATATTATTACTTTTTTCGTAAAAACTTTGAGCATATTGATTTAGTTCTTCTATTTGTTTAAAGTATAAATTTAAACTTTCACGCATATATTTAAAGTCTGCAAGAGCTGTTAGAAAGCTATTAATATCTTGTGCGCACACATTTGTATAACATGCTTCCATAAAAGCAGTCTTACCAACATTGTTTTTGCCACCAATAAGATTTACACGACCAAATCCATCTGCTTTAAAGTCATCAAAACATTTGAAATTTTTTATCTCTATTTCTTTTAGAAAATGTTTACTCATTAGATTCCTTTAATCGCAGATAGAATTAAATCTTCTACTTATTCTTTTCAGATTTACCTCTGATAATAAAGCGAAGAGCGTTTAATTTAATAAAACCTTCCGCATCTTTTTGGTTATAAACCTCATCCTCTTCAAAAGTAGAATATTCAGGATTGAATAGAGAATTCTCTGATTTACGTCCAACAACACTAACACCACCTTTGTAAAGTTTTAGTTTTACAGTTCCATTAACATTTACTTGAGTTTTATCAATTGCAGCTTGTAGCATTTCACGCTCTGGTGCGAACCAGAAACCGTTATATATAAGTTTTGCATAACGTGGCATTAGTTCATCTTTTAAGTGTGCCTCTTCTCGGTCAAGTGTTAGTGATTCAATAGCGCGGTGAGCTTTTAGCATAATTGTTCCACCTGGTGTCTCATAACATCCACGGCTTTTCATACCAACAAATCTATTTTCTACAATATCTACACGTCCAATACCATGTTTGTTACCTAACTTATTTAGTTCAGCTAGCATTGTAGCTGGAGTTAAATTTTTTCCATTTAATGCAACAGGATCGCCATTTTTGTAATCTATTGTGATATATTCAGCAATGTCTGGTGCATTTTCAGGACTAACACTCCATAGCCACATGCTCTCTTCAGGTTCAGCATTAGGGTCTTCTAAAATTCCACCCTCATAAGAGATATGAAGTAGGTTAGCATCCATAGAGTAGGGTGATTTATTGCCTTTTTTTGCAATTTCAATTCCATGTTCTGCCGCATATGCTAAAAGTTTTTCACGAGAGTTTAAGTCCCACTCTCTCCAAGGTGCAATGATTGTAAGGTCTGAGTTGATTCCAAGGTAACCAAGTTCAAAACGTACTTGATCGTTTCCTTTTCCAGTAGCACCATGAGATACACCATCAGCTCCTGTTAGGGCAGCAATTTCAGCTTGACGTTTAGCGATTAGTGGACGCGCAATTGAAGTTCCAAGAAGGTATTCACCCTCATAAATTGCATTTGAGCGAAACATAGGGAAAACATAATCTTTAACAAACTCTTCTTGTAAGTCATCTATGAAAATATTTTCAGGTTTAATCCCAAGAGCTAGTGCTTTAGCACGAGCAGGCTCAACTTCTTCACCTTGTCCTATATCTGCTGTGAATGTTACTACTTCACAATTGTATTCATCTTGAAGCCATTTTAAAATTACACTTGTATCTAGCCCACCAGAATAGGCAAGTACTACTTTTTTAACATTTTTTTTCATTACACAAACCCTGTAAAAATTTTGGACAATTATATCTAAAATTTAGAGAGTAGTATTTATATGTTAGTACCTTACTAACAGTATTTTATTGATTCTTTCAATATCTTCAGTTTTTAGCTCAAAATCAAATATATTAAGATCCTCTACCATATGTTTACCTGAGGTAGTCCCTGTTAATGGAACTATATTTAATTGATTAAGAAAGCGAAAAAATATCTGCTCTGATGTTTTATTATAAAATTTAGCAATATTCATTACTGTTGGGTTCATTAAAGCATGCGGATTAGCTGTTAAACTCCAAAAGCTTTGGTAAACAATTTTATGTTCAGAGCACCAGTTACGCAAATCTACATCATAATTACTCTGTTGGTAGAATCTATTTTGTAAAAATGAAGGTTTTATTTCAGCATCATTATAAAGCTGTTTTAAAATATTTAGGTTGTAACAGTTACTAATCCCAATCTTATGGGCTTCACCATTTTTGTTTATATTCTCCATTGCACTCCAAACTTTCATTAAAGTTTCATGAGGAGCAATGGCTGAGTGAAGAACTAGTGAATCTACATAATTTGTTTGTAAGTTTTTCTTTGATGTTTCAAAAGATTGTGCAACTTGTATCTCTATTGGTGCATTTCTATCGTATGGTATGTTATTTGGGTCTTGTCCATTTAGTGGGGTAAACTTTGTCTGTACAAATAGGCTTTCACGCTCAATACCATCTGCATTTAATCTTTTTAGTGCTTCACCAACTTGAGGTTCATTGTAATGCTTTGGTTGACAAGCAGTGTCAATACCTCTAAACCCTGTTTTTACAGCCGCTACAACTAAGTCTGCCGTTTTCTCTTTTTTCCATGCTGTTCCATATAGTATTTTTGGTATATTCATGATGAACAACTTAATTGGATATTTTTATAGTTTGATGGTGTTGTACTTGCATAATGACTCATCTCTTCATGCTCCTCAAATGGAAATTGTGCTAATTTTAACAACTCTTCTACTCCTGTAAAATCATGCTTTTCAGCTTTACTGATGGCATCTTGTAAAATATAATTTTTTAGTACATATTTAGGATTAACTTGTCGCATTTTATTACTGCGCGCAGAGCTATCTATTGACTCCTGTTTTAATCTCTTATCATATTTGTCTAACCATACATCTAACTCTTTTGCGTTTGAACATAGCTGTTTTAACTCATTTTTACTAAGTTCATAATTTGATAAAAGTCTAAAAAAAGCAGTGTAATCTACTCTATTATCTTCTAAAACCTGTAATAACTCTTCTACAAGGCTTAAATCATCATCTTTAGAGGTAAAAAGTCCTAGCTTTTTAGACATTATAGTTGTATATGCCTCATCAAAAATTGCCTCAAAACCTTTTAATGCCTCTTCTAATCTTTCATAGGAGATTAACGGTGATAGTGCACGCGCTAACATATTTAGATTCCAATATGCAATTGTTGGCTGATTACCATAGCTGTAACGTCCCTCTCTATCTGTATGGTTGCAAACATATTCAAAGTCATAATCATCTAAAAAAGCATAAGGGCCATAGTCAATTGTAAGACCTGCGATTGACATATTGTCAGTGTTCATTACCCCATGATTAAAACCATATGCTTGCCATTGTGCTAAAAGTTTTGCTGTGCGCTGGACTAACTCTTTAAACATTAAATAATAAGCATCTTGCTTACCATCTAAATGAGAGTAGCTCTGCTTAATTACATAGTCTGCTAACTGTTCTAGTTTTGAGTGCTCATTTGCATAGTAAAAGTATTCAAATGTTCCAAATCGTACCCAACTCTTAGACATACGAAGAACAATTGCACCTTTTTCCCAACGTTCGCGTGCAACATCTTCATCTGAACCAATGATTGCTAATGCACGAGTGGTTGGAATACCTAGTGCGTGCATAGCCTCACTTATTAAGTATTCTCGTATAGAAGAGCGAGTGACGGCTCGTCCATCACCTTGACGTGAGTATAGAGTCTCTCCAGCACCTTTTAATTGAAGATGCCAATCATTAGTAGAGCCTAAATTAATTGCACGGCCATCTCCTAGGCGTGGTACAAAATGACCAAACTGGTGTCCTGCGTAGCACATTGCAAAAGGTGTACTGCCCTCTGCTAGCCATGTACCATTTAGAAATTCAACCCACTCTTGCGGTTTTGTGTTTTCATCTACATCTATTAAATTAGCTGCTGTTTTATTTAAGCTTATTAAATGTGGCTTTGCTAATGGTGTTGGATTTACAATTTGGTAAAAATTATTTTCTAACTCTAAGTAGTCACACTCTAATTTAAGTTCTGATAATTTCACAATTGACTCTTTAACTTTCTCTTAACAGTGGAAGTTTATTAAGTAAATTATCACAATATTCCCACTGCTCCAAACTACTTTTCCAATTTTGTGGAATGGCACTGACACCTTTATACGCACCAAGTACCATACCAATAGCAATAGCGCGAGAAGCGTTATCTCCACCTATCATAGTATTTGCTTGAAGAGCTTTTTTTAGAGCATCTTCTTGATTACTATATTTTAAAATGATATAGACAGCACCTGGTAGAGTTCCCTCAGTTGGGCTAGCTTTTCCAACGCGTATTGGTTCAGATCTTCCTATATCCCATAGTCTAGCCATACTTGTTAGTGCTAAATCATCAGAAAACTGCTCTTTTGAAAGAGAGGAGTTTGGGTCTGCTTCTTCTTTAACTTTTGAAATTGCTTGCGCAACTTTTTCCTCAAAGAATCCACCCATCTCAACTGCAACTGTTTCAATAGCATCACTTGGAGTTGAGCCATTGATAACACGATGTGTAACACGAGCAAAAAATTCTCCACCACCTAATGCGTGTAAATCTTTATGAGTAAACATTGCTTTTCTAGCAACATCAACTATCTCTTCTTCACTGTCGTAATAAGCATGAGCACTTACATGTCTTATAGCCATTGCATTTGATATTCCACCAAGGTTTTCAACGCTTACACCACCTTTAACTTGAGCATAAGTCTCTTTTGTCATCGTACAAATCCATGAACCCCAACTATGTTCAAGCCTATTCATCCAATGAGGAATAATCTCAGATACATCAAAAGCTTTAGGACTATTAGATGTTGCTGCTAGATGTTCTAAAACTAAAATATTATAATCACCATAGTCAGTTGTACCACCAGCTTTTTTACCAGGATGATAGTTTCTCTCACCCCATCCAATTCCATGTGTCTGGCCACCCATCATCTCACCAGGAGACATAAATTTATCTATAGGTTTTTGCCCATAAGCATTATAAATTTTTTTAGCATCATACTCATAATGACTTCCTAAACATAGTGCGTCACCAACAATAGCACCAAAAAATGCACCTTTGATTGAATCTTTTTTGTTAATTTGTATCATTTTTACATACCTTATTTTGTTAAACTACTGATTTATCGGCAACTATACCTAAAGATTTACAAAATTGATAATATTTTGATACAATTAATTTTACGTAATAATATTTTATTATAATTGAAGTTTTTAGGAAAATAGTAGATGGAGTCTAGTAGTAATGAGGTAATATCACTGCGTAGTGAATATAAGGATTTTGTTTTTAACTTTACAGATTTCATCTGGGAAGTAGACAAAAATGGAAAATACACATATGCAGCGGGAAAAACAGAAGATGTTTTGGGGTATAAGCCTAGTGATATTATTGGTAAAACACCTTTTGACTTTATGACTTCTGATGAGGCAAAAAGGATTGGTGAGACTTTTATTAATATAGTAAAAGATGAAAAACTAATTGTAGATCTTGAAAACTGGAATATAAGTAAATCTGGAAAAATGGTTTGTCTACTTACCAATGGTAAGCCTATTTATGATGATGATGGAAATTTTTCTGGTTATCATGGAGTAGACAAGGATATAACAGATAAAAAAATTTTAGAAAATGAACTCTTAGCTCTTAATAAAAACTTAGAACAGAAAGTTCATGAAGAGGTAGATAAAAATAGAATTAAAGATAAACAGCTACTTGTACAGTCTAGACTTGCTCAAATGGGTGAAATGATAAGTATGATAGCTCATCAATGGCGTCAACCTCTCACTACAATTACTGCAATGGCTTCTAGCTTGCAACTCTCAATTGACATTGGCGAATATGACTTAACAAAAGAGGAAGATATTGAAAAGCACAACAGATATATAAAGGAGAAGATTAGTACATTAGCTAATCATGCTCAAACATTATCTCAAATCATAAGCAATTTTAGAAATTTTTATACACCAACAAAAAAAGAGAAACTAGTATCAATTACAAATCCAATAACTAATGCAATTAATATTATTCAGCCTATTGTTGATCATAATGGTATTAAAATAGTAGAAAAGTATGATAATTTAAGAGAAATATATTTACATAAAAATGAGCTTATTCAAGTAATTGTGAATATATTAAAAAACTCTTTAGACAGCTTTAAAGATAATATGACACCAAACCCAACAATTACACTTACTACAAAGATTAATGATGGCGCTGATGTAATAGAAATTTGTGACAATGGTAGTGGGATACCAATTGATTCTATAGATAGAGTCTTTGAACCATACTTTTCCACTAAAAGTTTAAAAAATGGGACAGGTCTTGGACTATATATGTCTAAGATAATTATTGAAAAACATCATAAAGGCAGTTTGACCTTTAAGAATATATATAATAAAGATGGAAGTCTATCTGGAGTCTGTTTTAAGATTAAACTTTAATCTAAAATATAGATTAAAATCAATTATTTAAATCTTTCATCTTTTTTTCTATATTGTTTGCATCTTTTTGTCTGCCTATTTTTATGAAGGTATCATAAGCTTTTTTATACATCTTTAATGCCTCTTTTTCATCTTTATCCATAACTAAAAGTTCTGCTTTTAGTGCGTATAGTTTCCCAATATCTGAATCATATGAATTTTCTTGCGCAATACTCATAGAATTTTCAAAATGTTTATAAGCACTTTCTATATCTTTTTTTTCTATCAAAATTTTTATTAGTGAAATTTCTGTTGCAATCACTTTTTTCCCAATACCTATCTCTTTAAAATCTTTTAGTGCTGTCAACATTGAAAGTTCTGCTTCATCATATTTTTTCATATCCCAGTAGCATCTTCCTTTTGCGAGCTGGGCTGTTGCACTACCAACCTTATTTCCAATTCTTTGCATAGATTCTATAGAGTTCGTAAAATGTTGCAGTGCCTTATCTAGTTCACCTCTTTTTGTTAAAAGATAGCCCATTGATAGTTCAACATTTCCAAGTTGACGTCTATTGTGAAGCTCTTTAAACATTGATATACTTCTTTGATTAAAGTCTAATGCTTCATCTAATTCATTTAAACTTTCGTAAAATACAGCAATGTTATTGCAACATAGTGCAATATGCTCTTTTTCATCAAGTCGTTCAAATATTTTTAGAGCACTCTTAGCTTTATCAAGAGCTTCTTGTGATTTTCTAAATCTGTTTAAAACCCATGAATGGTTCATTAGTATCAATCCAAACTCTAAACTATCTGGAAACTCTTTTGCTAACTCAATAGCCTTTTCATACATTTCTAAAGCTATATTTTTTTCTCCACGCTTTTCTTCAATTCGTCCAATATTTCTTAACGCATTTGCTTTTATGAGAGGTTTGTCTGAAGATTTAATAATATTTTCCCATGATTTAATAGCATCGTTTAACTCACCTTGTAACTCTAAGACTTCTGAATAAGACTCTTTTAAAGATTCTATTGGTGGTTCAACACTGCTTAAAGAGTCTGCAATCTCAATAGATTTTTTAAAAAACTTAGCAGCATTATCATTTGAAAAATTTGCTTTAGATTTTAGAGCACTTTGAACAAAGTACTTAAATGCACCCTCTAAATCATTACCCTCTAAGTAGTGGCTAGATAATGGCTCTACAAAATCCTTAATTCTATCAGAGTAGATACTTTCTAATGATTTTGCGACATTTAAATGCAGGCTTCTTCTTCTTTTTAACAATAGCGTCTCATATATTGCTTCTTGAATAAATGTTGTATGAAATGTATATTCTACATCTGGGAAAGATTGTGATTCAAAAATTATATCACTCTCAATCAGAATATCAATTTCATCATCAATATTTCTGTTTTGCATAACATTTTCTATAAGTTTTTTACTAAAAGATGGACCTATTACAGATGCATGTATAGTTAGTTCTCTAGCATTTTTTGGTAACTGATCAAGCCTTGCTAAGATTAAACCATTAATTGAATCAGGTATTTCAATATCTGAAAGATTTTGCTTAATCTCTAGTAGATTATCTTTAACCTTTATAGACCTATTATTAATAAGAGAGTGAACGATTTCTTGAATAAAAAGAGGATTTCCATTTGACCTAGTACCAACAAAGTCAATTAACTCTTTTGGTAGTTCCTTAACATCTAAAATTAGTTTTACTAACTCTTCACTATCTTTTCGTGTTAGTCTGTCAAAGTTAATCATATGTACTCTATCACCAAGAATTTTTCTCGCATATGGTTCAAGTTTTGACGATACAGATTTTTTCTCTGGTCTTAGGGTTAAAATTAAAACTATTTTTCTATCTTGTGCAAAATTAATCAATGACATAATAATTTCAATGGATGCTGTGTCAGCATACTGTAAATCTTCAAGTGAAAGTACAACAACTCTATTTTTACTAATTGTTGCAAATACCCAACTTATTGCGCGAATTGTTGAGGCGCTTACTTCTTGTGGTAACATTTCAGAAAATGCAATGTTATGCTGTTCTTCCAAATGTATATCAAGTAACTTTCCAATAAAAACAATAGCTTCTTTAATTTCATCGCTTAATAAACTACTATCTTCATGCAGTAAAAATACAAGAGTCTCTTCTAGTTTTTGAGCCATTGTATCGCTTAAATCATCAGAGCTTATTTCGCACAATTTTTTAAATATATCAATAAAAAGTTTATATGGAGTATGTTTTGCATAAGAGTGACATGTGCCCTCAATAAATTCAATGTCTCTAATTTTCTCATTAAAATATTTTTTTGCTTCGTTTCGTACTCTGCTCTTTCCAAACCCTGGATCTGAAACTAGAAATATAACTTGTCCATCTCCCTCTTCTAGTATGCGAGCTGATTGAGCTAAAATGTTAACCTCATTAACTCTTCCAACTAATGGTAACTCATTTTGAGCGACACTCTTTATTTCTGAATCATCTAATAGTCTAACCACTTCATAAACAGAAACAGGCTCTTTTTTCCCTTTTACCTCAATTGGGTCTAATTCAATGAACTCAAACAGGTTTTTTACTAAATTATAGGTATATGCAGAAATATATATTTTTCCTGCACTTGCTTTTGATTCAAGCCTAGATGACAAATTCACAGTATCTCCCATAACTGTATAATCCATCTTATTATTTGAACCCATATTTCCTGCTATTACAAGGCCTGTATTTATTCCTATGTGTAAAGAGAGTGGTTTTTCCAGCTTTATAGGCAGAGTTTTATTAAACTCACTAACTCTTCTACTCATTTCAAGTGCTGCTCTAATTGCAAGTTCTGGATCATTTTCATGAGTTATTGGTGCACCAAAGATTGCCATTACCGCGTCACCTATAAATTTATCAATATATCCCTCATACTCTTGTATACTATTACCCATAATGTCCAAACAGGTATTCATTATGGTCGTAACCTCTTCTGGATCTAGTTTCTCACTCATAGCAGTAAAACCAGTTAAATCTGCGAAAAGAACAGTTACATTTTTTCTTTCTGAATTAACAGTTTCACTATCTACTTTAGATAGTTGTTGTGACCTATTGGTTATATTTTCTTTAGGGCTATCTGCATATGTTACATTGTTACCATATGCTAGTTTTGATCCACATGTAGCACAATAGACATCACCTGCTTGCGCTACTGTATAACATCTACTGCAAACATACTTTAAAGTTGTGCCACACTTCGTACAAAAATTAGCATCATCTGCATTTTCAGCATTACATTCTGGGCATTTCATATCAAACTCTCTTTTAATTATTTGGTAAAGTATATTTAGTTGATTTATTAACAGCTTCTTGGTAAATCATTCCTTGATGTGGCTCATATAATTTTAGTTCAATAAAGAGATAATCAAATATATTATCAGCTTCCTCTTCTGTAACTAATACTGTCATAATTTCTACTACCTTCATACGAAAAATCGACTTACTACTTGTTCCTCTAGCGTATGTAATGTTTGCTGTAATAATATTTTTTTCATCTTTAAGTCGCCTAATCATGTTAATAGCACCTTTTTGTGCAAGCATACATGTTATTAATTTATAGTCTGACATAACTATTTAGACTCAATTTTTTCTAAAACTTCTTGAGGAATATAAGTACCAGCTTTTTCTAAAGATGTTACATACATAAAACCCATGCCTGGAGTATCTAGTTCACCTGCTAAATAGATAGCATCAAAGATTCTATCTACTTGTTCAGTTGATACTATAATTTGAACAATCTCCTTTTCAGCTTCAACAGCAACTCCCAAAATACCTAACTTTTCACGCACACCACTTCCTTGCGCAAAATGAACAGTTGCACCTTGAGCACCAGCTTTAAAAGCAGCCTGAGTTATCTTATCAGCTACTCCCTTTTGAACAATGCATGTAATTAGTTCTACATCTGTTAAAACAATTATATTTCTACCCATCTCAACTTTTCCTTTTTTCAACTAGTATGCCAGAAATTAAAACCGCAATAATCGGTCCGATAGAAGCCATTGACAATATTCCAAATCCTTCAACTGCATTAACTGCCTCACCAAAACCCAACCCCATAGCTAAAACTAAAGGTACTGTAATAGGACCAGTTGTTACACCTGCACTATCCCATGCAATATTTACATAAGATTCATTAGACATGTAAGTGAGTACGATTGCGACACTATAGAGTGGCAATATGAGATAACCAAGAGGAATGTTAAATATTACTTTAACAATGCCTAGTGCAATACCACTACCAACACCAAAAGAGACAGCATACATCAATGTTTTTTTCTTAAAGACACCCTGTGTTAGGTTTTCTACTGTCATACCTAGCGCATTTAGTGCAGGTTCTGCTAGTGTCGCTCCAAAACCTAAAATCCAAGCAAATAGTATTGCAATACTCAAACCAATGCTATATGGATAAAGTGCTTCTATAATTGAGCCATCAGGCGTACTTATTGTATTAAACGCGGCTGGAATTAAACCTCCTGATTGACCGCCAAGCTTAGTTAATCCATATGTAAGTCCTATATTAAATAATATCATACCTAGAACAGCCAGAACGATACCATATATGATAGTACCACTGTTAGCCACTTTTGCTTTTAATACTACTTTTAACACAAAAAGTAAAAACAGGACTAAAGGTACAATTGCCCTTATTCCTAAAACAATCTCTTCACCTGGTGTGGTCTCATACCAAGATAATGTCTCATTTAAGTTCTGAGTACTATTTGCAAAACTAATTATTTCAGCAGGTGTAATTACAAAAGATAGATACACCCCAAGTCCCATAACACCAATTACTGGAAAAATAGATGCTAGTGTGACAATACCAAATCCAGCTAGGTTATTATCACCTTTTCCAGCTGCAGAAGCTATTCCTATTCCTAGTGCTAAAACAAGAGGAACTGTTACTGGACCAGTTGTTACTGCTCCACTATCCCAAGCAAGTCCTAGTATGGAACTGAGATTTTCATCTAACATGATATAAATAGTTAACAGTATTGTAGGAAGTAGAGATAGGTAAATATATGGTTTTAAGCTCCATCCATAAATAAAGCGAATTGTTCCCAAAATTGCAGCTAGTCCAACACCAACACCAACCAATAAGACTAATACACCTGCATATTGATTTAGAATAGCATACAAATATGGAGCTTTTTGTACTTCTACAAGTGCTCCTGCTGCCTTTAATGCTCCTATAGCAGGTTCTGCAAATGTAACACCGATACCTAGTAAAAAAGCAATTAAAAGAACCATATTCAAAGATACTTTTTTTGGTAAAGTATTACCTATGATTTCACCAAATGGCATTAATCCCTGTTTAATACCTTCCATAAAGAACATTAGTCCTAAAACAACAGCAAGGAGTCCTATCGCAATAATAGATGAATCTGAAACAGTTTGACGTAAAATAAATACTTGAAAGAAAACAAGATAAAGTGCCAGAGGTAGCAAACCATTGACTTGCTCCATAAATCTTACAGAAATATATGGCTTTATCAGACGATAAATATCTAAAGATCGTAGTGTAATTGTCTTAGTTTTTTTAGTTTCTGAGCCTTTTGTTAGGTCATTGTAACTAATTTGTACATACTCAGCTTGTACTTCACGAGTATAATCGCCAAATCTTATATGTCTTGACTTAATATCACTCATAACAACTCCATAGACTTTTTGTAGTTTAAAAAATAATTAAATACACTATATGTGTTTTATTATACAACTTAAAATCTTTTTACTTACTGACTTTACACTCTTATGAATTAAAGTTATTTAATTTAATTCATAAAAACTGGCTATCTTGAGTCTGTTTAGCAAGGTATAGTCTATTAAAAATTTAGTAAAGTGTTAATACTGTAGGAAAATGAGACATAAAATATATGGCTAAGCTACAACTAATTATATATGTACTAATATGTGTACATATTTAGGAGACAGCTATGCAAACATTAACTTTTTCTCAAACTAGACAACACCTTGCTGAAACAATGGATAGAGTTGCATCTAATCATTCACCAATAACAATTACAAGACAAAATAAAGAGCCTGTAGTAATGATTTCGCTAAATGATTATATGTCAATGCAAGAAACAGCATACCTTATGCAAAGTACTACAAATGCTAGTAGATTAAATAGTGCGATTAATCAGTTAGAAGGTGGAGATGGTGTTAGAAAAGAGTTAATCGAAGAATGATGTTAATTTGGGCTGATGAAGCTTGGGAAGACTATCTTCATTGGCAGAAAGAGGATAAAAAAGTCTTAAAAAAAATAAACTCATTGATTAAAGATACTAAACGAGAACCTTTTAGTGGCATAGGAGAGCCTGAACCATTAAAGTATAATTGGACTGGTTATTGGTCTCGAAGAATTACTATTGAACATAGATTAGTCTACAAAGTAACAAATGATTCAATATTAATAGCTCAATGCAGGTATCACTACTAGACCAAAGCATTTTATTCACAAGAGTCTTTTTAAGAATGATTTTGAACGTTTTAATAATTTAGAGACGGTTATAGCGTTATTGTTGTGAAAATATTCGCTGTAAATTTCAGTTGAATTGTCAGTAAAAGTTGTGCAAAATCACTGACACTTTGTCGTTTTTAAAGTTTTAAATCAAAAAGTTTAGGGGTTTGCAGGTCTGTGATACCGAGAGCCGGAATCTAAGTGGGTGCGAAGCCTTATAAAATCGAACCTTAAGCAAAAGTGTCAGTGCGAAAGAGCGCATATCAATGCACTGAGTACTTTGTTGTCAGCATTTATTTTACACCATTATGAAATTTCTATTTCTGATTCCTATTTTTGGGAATCGAACCACTAAAACTACTCAAATTATGAAAAAGGGTTTGGAGGTAGATTGTCTTTTTCATACTCACGTTTTTCTTTACTTCTTTCTCTTCGTTCTTCTCTTTCATTTCTACGATACTCTCTATCTTTCTCATTACGATATTTACGATTCTCTCTTTCTGTTTCTTCTCTATATTTTTGCTCCTCTTTATCACGTTCTCTATTATATTTACGTTCTTCCCTATCTCTTTCTTCGTTATATTTACGATTTTCTTTTTCTCTTTTATCATGGTACTTACGTTCTTTCTTTTCACTTTTATGCTTATTACCTTTTTCTACCCAAGACGGTTTATCAGCTGAAAGAATAGTTGTGCCCATTATAGCAAGTAGTGCAATCATCAACTTTAGATTTATTAATTTCATTGTAGCTCCTTTTTCAAATATCATTATTGTATAACAAAATTCTTGTTATAACAATTGGAGTAAATATTATTCAATTAAAACCTTTATAAATTACAGCTTCATAATAGCTTAATTCCACCAAAATCTTTTTCCAAAAATCAATATCATTTCTCTTATATTTAAAATTCACTTTAGCTTAGGTTGTGAATTAACTTTTAAAGCACCTTAAAATCAAAGGGGTGGGGTGGGTAAGATTATTCTAAGGTGCTGTGTGGCATTTTTACTCTTCTACAGGCCCTTACCTACATTAGCTTACTTCACACACCGTATAAAAGCACGAAGGCTCTTATAATGAGTACTCGAGTTACCCCTATCAAAACGAATGAACCACACACCGTCTGCACCACCTGTACCTGTGGTAGATGACCAATAAGCTAACGAAATAAATCCTAAATCTTTATAACAAGTTTGATAAGATTCATTTAAAGGATTATTTACTGTATCGTCAATAACTCCTCCACACTTAGTTATAACTGCTCTTAGCTCATCTCTAGTCGCTAACCTTGTACCCCTATAGGTACATATTTTTTGTGCTGTATCCCAATTTGATGTGCACTTATTTTTACCATAATAATTAAATTGACCACCATTACTTTCACAGGTCAATTTTGTTGGGTATGACCAACTTAAGCTATTATCTGATGATGTTTCTGATTGTTTTTTATATTTTCCTAATGTGTTATCAGGATTACGTAGATTAAGTTCTATGCTAGTAATTTTTTCAATAGTAGAAGGTGTACCCCACACACCCGTTGAATCGTACTTAAATTCTAGTTTTGTACCATTTTGCTTATAGCTATAAGGTTGTATGTCTTTTTGGTATCCTGGGATATTAACACTATATTCACCTCTTCCATTGTTATCAAAACTAATAGTTACTTTTCCGCTAGATAAACCTTGAAATTCCCATACACCAACAATATTAATTGTCGAATCTAAATTATTGGCTGATGATGTACTCTCCTTAACACAACTAGCACCACTCTTTTCATAACCAGTATTACAATGTGATAGTTCACAACTTCCATAACTTGACCATATAAGTGAACTAGTACAACTTCTTTTTGCAAATCCTAAACCATTTGTAATAGAACATGATTTTGCATCTGTATCACCACTATTACATTCAGTACCAATAGTTTTAGATTGAGTAGTTGTTGTATCAAAGTATTTCTTAGCAGTAGTAACAGCCTTAGATGAAGCATCAAAAATATCACTAGAACTTGAAGATACACTCTCTCCAAGAGATGTTATTTTATCTTTTATATTATCAAATTTTCTACTTATTCTATCACTGAGAATTGAAGGTAAATTCAGTATATTGTTATTTAGTGATTTTAACTTATCTAAAATAGTTTCTCCACCATTAACAATACTATTTGCATCATCTAGTAGAGTATTAATTGTTTTCATTGTAGCAGCAACTCCAACTACAGCTAACCATAAAGGTAATACTCTAGTTTTTCTAGTTGTACTAAAATACTCTTTACCCTCATACTTCATTGAATTTAAAGATGAATCATGTGTAAATACATCAAAGTAACCATCTTTAACTTCTAAGACTGCATTAGATGTTTTAGAACTAATTTCATAAACATATTTAATCTTATTATTCTCAGATTTATAAACTAACGCTCCACCATATAATGAATTTGGATAGGTAATGAATGAATCTAGTTTACTGTTTTTAATATTTCCATAAAGAGTGTCATTACTGTTTGTAATCATCTCAAAATTAACTCCATAACTGTTCTGATTATAGAGCTGAACACTCTTAACACTTTTAAAAGGTGATGAGCTAGAGCTTGTAGTATTTGTAGTACTTGAACCACTTCCTAAAGTAATAGTTCTACCATCACTTGATAAATTAGCACTATTAAAAAGATTGTCAACACTTCCTCCACTAATAGGAGTCCATGTAAAGTTAGTTAAACTATGTTCCCATAGAGTTACACTGTTAGTATCTTCACCTGAGCGTGTATCAGCTATAAAGACTTTACCAGAGTTTGTCATCCAAAAAAACCATTTAATTGGATGTGAGCCAGTAAGCTCATTGATATAATTTTGCTTAGTTGATGAATATGTACTTATTGGACTACCTAAAGTTATAGTTCTTCCATCACTTGATAGATTAACACTATTAAAGAGTTTGTCAGTGCTTCCACCACTTATTGGTGTCCACGTAAAGTTACTTAAACTATGTTCCCATAGTGTTACACTGTTAGCACTCTCTCCTGACCTTGTATCAGCTATAAATACTCTTCCTGAGTTAGTCATCCAGAAAAACCATTTGATTGCATTAGAACCTGTAAGTTCATTAACATAGGATTGTTGTTTGCTTGCTATAGAGGTGGTTTGTGTTGAAGAAGTAGTTTCTACTGAAGCCTTTGATAAGCTTATTTGTTTTGGAGTTGAACTATTAGTTGTAGTTCCATCACCTAGTTGTCCAACACTGTTCCTACCAGTAACAAAAAGAGTCCCATCTGTTTTTAGTATTAGAGAGTGAGAGTCTCCTGCAGAAACAGAACTTATATCGCTCATAACTTCAACTGGGGTTGAACGATTAACTCTAGTTCCATCACCAAGTTGTCCAAAACTGTTTGATCCAAAACTAAAAAGAGTTCTATCTGTTTTTAGTATTAGGGAGTAAAAGTTTCCTGAAGAAATAGAACTAATACCACTAATAATCTCAATTGGAGTTGAACTATTAGTTGTAGTTCCATCACCAAGTTCTCCAGAATAGTTTGATCCAACACTATAGAGAGTTCCATCTGTTTTTAGTATTAAAGAGTGATAGTATCCTGCAGAAATAGAGCTAACATCACTCATAATCTCAACAGGAGTTGAACGATCAGTTGTAGTTCCATCACCGAGTTGTCCAAAATTATTATTGCCAAAGCTATAAAGTGTTCCATCTGTTTTTAGTATTAAAGAGTGATAGTAACCTGCAGAAATAGAACTAATACCACTCATAATCTCAACTGGTGTTGAACGATTAGTTGTAGTTCCATCACCAAGTTGGCCACTACTGTTTCTTCCAACACTAAAGAGAGTTCCATCTGTTTTTAGTATTAAAGAGTGATAGCCTCCTGCAGAAATAGAGCTAACGCCACTCATTATCTGTTTTGGGGTTGAACTATTAGTTGTAGTTCCATCACCGAGTTGTCCATACGTATTATCTCCAACACTAAAAAGTGCTCCATCTGTTTTTAATATTAGTGTATGTTTAAGCCCTCCAGAAATAGAACTAACGTTGCCCATAATCTCAACTGGAGTTAAACGATATGTTGTTGTAGTTCCATCACCGAGTTGTCCACTATTGTTAAACCCAACACTAAAAAGAGTTCCATCAGATTTTAGTATCAAAGAGTGACTACCTCCTGCTGAAACTTGCTTAACAGAATCTAGTGCATTTACACTTGAATATAATAAAACTATAGTTAAAATAGTACGTAGTAAGTTATGAAGCATTTATGAACCTTGATAGGTAAAATTAGTATAATAATATCATAAATATTAAATGCATCCTTTATACTAAATCCCACCCATCAAGTAAGGTTGGGGGGTATCTCTAAAAACAATCTAAAACAGTATGTACAACTTCTGTGTATCTAATAACTTTATTTTTTAACTATAATAAAAAATACAGCTTTTAGAATCCCATACGGGTTTTTTATAGCCTAGTAATTTTTCACAGGATAATGGTATTGGATTTGATATTTAGGTCTTTTATGGGCTTATTACTTGTGTAATCAATTAGGAGAATGTAAATACCCCATCTTTTGCGGAACTCTTATATAATATAAGGTTTCCTCCAATTCTTGGGATAAATTTATGAACTCTACTAGATTACGCAAGAGTAAGTACTTCTAATACAAACAGAGAATTATGAATTAAAAAACTTTAATACTTATCAGATATTAAAGATGTACCATTTTTAATAATCCTAGTAAAAACTAGAGTTTGAGTCTCTTTTGAATCTTTTACTATCATGGTCATTGTATTGTCTTTTACAGTTGTGGAAGTACTTGTAGCACTATCGAAGCCATACTCAAAATTGCTATCTCCAGTTACAGTATTACACCCTGTACCAGAGCCATCATCATTACATGTTAAAGATAAATCAGTATCTTTATCTACGGTAAAAGTTGTGTTTCCGCTTGCACCTATACTGTATGAGCCAAATTCTGTCATATTGTACTTACCACCATCACTATTGGCTGAAGTTGTATGTGTTATCTCTTTTGATGTATCAATATCAACTTCCATATATCTGTTATTTGAATTTAAAACAAGTAATACAGCTTTATAGTGATTTACATTGGATACTGTAAACTCTTGATAATTTGCAAGCCAAGCACCAACATAATTTTTACTGCTATCACTAATACGTTTCATACTAATATTAGCAAAGTTTAAAGAGTCATTGCTTGGGCTATATGTAAATATGGCATCTTTTGCAGTATCACCAGCATTTGTATTGAGATTTTTTGCATCTGCGTTAGTAAAGTTGTCACCATTTAATGTGTAATTACCAACTTCTATTCCTCCTATCTTTCCACCCTCTCCTAATGATTGCTGAGTCGAAAAATAATGCTTATTATCAAAGTTTACAAGTAATAATGACATATCTGCACCACCAGATGATACTGTCCATGCACCAGTTATTATCGCACTATTTGATGTTTTAGTAGAAGTAATAGAAGTGGAACTAGAAGAGGCACCTAGAGTAATAGATCTTCCATCACTGCTTAAGGAGATAGTATCAAATATTTTTTCTACATTTCCACCACTTACGGGAGTCCATGTAAAGTTAGTTAAACTATGTTCCCAAATTGTAGTTTTATCTGCACTTTCACCTGAGCGTGTATCTGCAATAAATACTCTTCCAGAGTTTGTCATCCAAAAGAACCATTTAATTTTATTAGTTCCAGAAAGTTCATTAATATAATCTTGCTTTTGTGCTTCAGTAATTCTAATTTGTTTGTTAGATATATTCTGAGAAAAGTCATCTATTTGTGATGCGTAAGATGAAGATGTTAGCATTAAAAATGCGCTTGTTAGATTTATACTGATTGATTTTAGTTTATTCAATAAGGTCCTTTTGGAATTTTATTAAGATATTGTATCTTATTATTGCGTAATCCATCAAGAAAATGTAATTATCTCATCTTTTGCAGAACTCTTATATAATACAAGATTCCCTTAATTATTTGGCTAAATTTATGAGCACTTCCAGATTACTCAACATCGTATTATGAAGAAGGAATCCATGAAATAGATTGACCAAAGTATTAATCAAAACGCCTTATGAAGTTTTTTCAAGGAGTTTGCTAGAAAAATGGCCACTTAATTTAGATGGAAATTGCACTTATTTTTTGAATTAAAGTTTACAAAAGTGTAACTTGGGATTTCTTAAGTAGTATTAGTACATGAATAAAAGTCTTCTAAAGCCCTAAAGTAGGGTGGTACCGAGAGCCGGATACTTTCAAAATGCCTTTATAGCGTACTTCCCGTGTTACTGTCAGCTGAATTGTCAGTAAACGGGTTAAAATTTCTCTTAAGTTTTAAGTGCTCACCTTTGATATATTTCGCGTAGTTTTTGATAATCATTTCACTATTTGAGTGACCTACCATCTGCGCTATATCTAAAATGCTATACTCGCTACTTTTGAGCATATTTGTTATAAAAGTGTGTCTTGTACTATATAGTATTTTATAAGGTATTTCACACTTATTTAACAGTTTTTTCCAATGAGGTGTTAGCGTCTTACTTCCAAAAAACATTTTATTTGTTTTTGGATTCACGAACACATCAAGGTTTTTATTTTTTCTAGCTATTGCTAACTGCTCTTTGACGTAAGGCAATAGTGGCTCAAAGATTGGAATATCTCTTACACTGCTTTTTGTCTTTGGCGTGTTAATGTCGCCATGCCTTAGTCGTCTTACGATAGAGATAGTTCCATTGTCTAAATCAACGTCACTCCATCTAAGAGCTAATAACTCACCAGTTCTTGCGCCTGTAAAAAATGCAAATGCCAAGAAGTTTTTTAACCAGCCATCTGCATTTTTCAACAAGGTATTTACTTCTGCTACTGAGAATGGTTCAGTCACCTCTTTATCATGCTTTGGCAGCTTGATATTTAATGCTGGATTTGATACAATCTCTTCGTAATCAATAGCAATGTTTAGCACTGCGCTAATAGCACTTAAGAGAGTCCTAGCTCTTTTTGGTGTGATCTCCTTAAGTCTTAAATCAATAAATCTTTTAACATCAGCTCTTTTAATATCTTTTACATTTTTATTGCCAAATGTTGGCAAAAGCTGATTTACAACTATGTTTCTAAGTTCTCTATAACTTTTTAGGTTCTCTTTTGAGAGCAAGAGTTTGTCTGCATAGTATTCAAAAGTTTTAGGTTTGTCCTGGTCTTGCAAGAACTCACCGTTTATGATTTGTGCTTCAAGCTTTGGAATCATACTTTTTTGAACTAATCGTCTATTTGTTGCTGTATCTGCAAGTTTAGTGCTGCGTTGTATCTTTTTATCATTAACAACAAATTGCAAATATAACTTGCCTTGTCTATTAAACATGCTAACCAAAGGTTTATCCTTTCGGTCAGCGATTTTTGCACGACTCATGATTATACCTTTTTTAGACCTCTTGTAATACTTTCAAGGATTTTATTTGCTATTTCATCTTCCTCAGCTGTTACTGTTGTACCAGCCCATTTTCTCATTGCGTCTCTATTCCAAAGAGTATTTTTTCTACCTTTTGGAATAAAGAAGTGTATTCCATTGATGAAAGTTGAGTTCTTTTTACCCTCTGCAAGTTCTTTTTCACTTAGTTCAACAATTTCAGCACGTAGAGTGCCTGTACTTATGAATTCAGGTATGTTTTTTTGCATAGGGTGTCCTTTATATATTTTTATATTAACTTTCAGTGTAGGCTTCATGTATGAAACTTTGGATGCTTTGTATTTTTATGCGTAGTCTGTTGTATTTGCCCTCAAGGCTTTTTAGTTTGGCAGCTGCTTTTTGAGCATCTGTACCATGTTCTTTTATAAACTCTACAACTCTTATCCAGTGGTTAGCTCTATTTTCGTACCAAAGTCTGTCTTTAGTTGGTACACGATCTAATTCTTCTTGTGTTTGCTTTAGCAGCTCTTCAAATGCAGGTGATTGAAGTGGGTTTTTATTTTCAATTTGTTTTGGGTTTGATTCCAATTGTTTTTGAAGTAGGGCTATTGTTGTGTTTTGGGTTAGAACTAATTGTTTGTAGTCGGTGTCTGATGAATGAAGTTCTTGCTTCATTCTAAAAAACTCTTCAATTAATTTAATTTTAAAATCTACAACTTCTTTACTATTTTTTAAAAAAGTTATAAATAGGTATGACTGTTGTTCGTTTAGGTAATATTGCTTTTGAGGTCGTCCACTTGTTTTTATAGTCTCAAATTCAAGTTTTCCGAATTTTTCAAGTTGTTTTTTATGTGTTCTCATTAACCTTTGTAAAGATTGAGTGTCATTAGCAGATATTTCTGCAACTTTTTGAAGTGTTGTAACCAGTTCACCGTTATATTTTTCTACTAAAGCTGTCATAATGCTCTCCAATAAATGTAGTATATGAGAGTATTGTATATTAAAAATGTAATATTGTCAATTAATAATATACTTATTGTATAGTTTTAGTAGTTATCGGATTTAAAATCCGTAAAGTTAATCTTTATGAATTGGTACTTTTACATCATTTACTATTAAATTCATAATATATTGAGTTAGTGGTATACCAACTTCATCGGCTCTACTTTCAAGCTTTTCTTTTAATTGGTCACTTAAAGTCAATTGCACTTTATTTACGCCCGTTTTCTTCTCATCCGCCATCATAATTCCTTTTTAGTATAATTTTACGCCTCTCTTTATGAAAGGAGATTTATTTGTCAAATGTAGCTGTGAATGTTTACAATCACTCAGGCACTCTATTAAAAACGTTTAATGTGCGGTTAGACGCGATTCCAAGAGCTGGTGAGATTATCATTATTGGTGAAAAACTTGATAATACTCGTGAGTTTATTGTGCTTAATGTAAAACACATGATTCTAAGCAATAGTGCTGAAATCACGTGTGAGTCTTTTTACCCTCATACTGGAGAGAGTCGTTCTTTTTATCTAACAAAAGAAGGGTGGCTAAACGATTATGACGATACTCAGTCATAATAGGAACTAGTTGTTTGTCCAACTGGGTTAATGTAGTGTAAATTTCACTATCTGTATTAAGTAAGACTTTTTCAAACTTAAACATCATCATTTTAACATCACTATGAAGAGAGGCTAATCCTTGTAGTGTTGCTAGCATCCTATTTCCATGTTCTTCATTATTTATTCCCAATGCTTGTTCTAGCATTTTAAATCCTTAGTGTTTTTTACTTTTAAATCTATTTCTATCTATGAAATGACCAGTCTTAAAGTGATCGCTAGCAACCCTTCCAAACTGTTCCCATCTAGATATTAGTTTTGTGAGTGGTTTAACAGACATACCTAAAGTTTCAGTTATTTCATATTTATGGTGTTTAAAACTTAAAGCAACTGCTTCTAGTCTTCCTACTGCTTCAATAAATGGTTTAACAGACATACCTAAAGTTTCAGTTATTTCATATTTATGGTGTTTAAAACTTAAAGCAACTGCTTCTAGTCTTCCTACTGCTTCAATAAATGGTTTAACAGACATACCTAAAGTTTCAGTTATTTCATATTTATGGTGTTTAAAACTTAAAGCAACTGCTTCTAGTCTTCCTACTGCTTCAATAAATGAATTTGTCATTTTTACTGCCTTTCATAATATACATTATTAAATTTGTATCTAATATGCTACTTTTTATAGCATTTTATCTAAAAAATATATAGTATAAATGAGCTTGTTAAATTAAGAAAGCTTATGAGGTTTTTTTATCAATATCCATAGTGGATGTACAGATGAGAAAAATACTTGCACCACCTAAAACAAAAGCAAGACCTATTAATATTATGCATACGCCTGTCATTATTCTGTCTCCAATGGTTCATGATTTTTTCATATCGTCACTTCCTTCAGCTCTTCGCTGCACACTTTAATATTCCCATCTTCATCAGGGTCAAGTATCGCTAATGCTTCCAATGATGAAACAACTAAATCAGAGGGAATATCTGCTTTATGGCATGTTCCATCTTCAAGCTTTACTATTACGACTGATTTTTTCAACTGGCAATTTTATATTTATTGGTTTTGTTTTCACTTCCCTGTACTCCCAAACCCACCAGTGCGCTCATCTTCACTTTCAATATCAAACAAATGGGCTTTGTGTTCAAGTAGTGTGATTTGGGCTATTTTATCACCAGATTTAATACTATACTCTCTTAATTCAAGTGCCCCTAGTAGTTCAGTTGAGCCATCTTGATAATCAATACTTGAAGTGATAGGATTATGAATTATCATCATAATTTCATCTTTGTAATCCAAGTCAATAACGCCAACCCCATTTGGAAGAACAAGACCTTTTTTACCAAGTGAACTTCTTAACATTAGTTGGAGATAGTGAGAACTTTTAAAAGCTTCAAATGGTTCTTGACCTTCTGGCAATATAATGAAGGCAAAGTTTTCTTTATGATATTCATCAAAACTAGCAAATTTAGTTAAATCAATCTTAACCCCAAGTGGAACTAAAGCTGTCTCACCAGCACCCATTGTTACATCTTTTCTTGCATATAAATCAACACATGCAGAATATTTACTGCCTTTTGTTGGTGTACATACTTCATCTAAAATTTTAAACATTTTAAACCTTTTTCAACTTCATAATATTCCTAGAAGCCTCATTAATTAAATATAGAGTATTAATTAAACCCTCGTTGGGCTTTTCAAAACTGTAATCCATGTCATCTGCAAAATTAACCACTTCACATTCATTTAACAAATTAAAAGCTTCTTGTACATATGACAACATCTTCACATCTTCTAAAAAATCGTTTAAATCACTAAATAATTGATGATGTTTTTCTCCTGGATCTGTTTCATAATACTTGTTTTCAAAATATTCTTGAAGCCCTCTGAAATCTAAATCTTTAATCTCATCTTGGATTTTAACCATTTCATCTTCGCTGAATAAATCAAAATGCTTTTCACTTTCAATAAAATCATATTTAACCTCACTGGCTACAACTACTTTAATATGTTCAGCATCATATTGTTTTTCTTTACAGTTAACTGAAAGCTTAGAGTGTATGTAATAATCAACATCATCACCAGCTAAAAAGTCCATACCTCTACCATAAACATTAAACGTCAATTCGCCAATATCTCCAACTATACTTATTCCCATTGGTAAAATAGCGATGTTGAATGCGTAAGAGTTGCTATCAGGTTGTGAACACTTCCATACCTCACAACCATTACCCTCAGTTAGAAGAGTATATTCATGACTATCTAATGTCTTTTTCGCTTCTTCTCGTCTTTGCTCTCTTTCTTCTTTACTCATTTCTTAATCCTCCAAATACATAAACTCTTTTAGCTCTTCAAGCGACTTAGGTTCTCTTTTATAAACTTCAATAAATTCAGTGCATTTTTTAAATGCTAGTTCTTGCTCATCTGCTCTAAGTTTTATTTTAATCATACTTATCTACCCACATTTTGCAAGCTTGCTCTTTACTAACATTTAACCGTTCATGAGAACCGTTTAGAGCATTTAGTGCTGTTGTCTTTTCAGCTCTTGCTAGGCTTGAAAAATCTCTTGATGCTTTTCGCATAATTATTTTGATTTTATCTATCATCTATATCTCCTCAATAGTAATTTTATATTGCTGGTTTGCTTTTAATGGCAGTTGATCATCATCTATTATTAGAATGCATAGAAGTTCTGATTTTTCATTAATGAAATCTGCTGTTCTTATTATTGTTTTTTCTTTTTTCGCTGGCGCAATTTTTCTTTTTTGAGCTTTTCGTATCTCTTCACGTTTTGCTTTGGTTTTATAAAGCTTTTTTTGTTTTGCTTTATCTTCAACTTTACTTAACTCTTGCATGACCTCTAAACCCACATTGTCGTTGCTTTTTGCTATGTCTGTTTTGATTTCATCGTCTAAGTTTAAGATTGAGAAAACTTTACTTACATAACTTGGCGGTTTGCTTATGGCTTTGGCTAGGTCTTGCTTTTTAGTGTAGTTGCCACTTTCCCAAAGTTTTATGATGGCTTGGGCAGTTTCGAAGTCTGTTAAGTCCTCACGTTGAATGTTTTCTATTAGTGAGAGTTCTTGTACTTTTTGGTCGTTTACTTCTAAGACGTGAGCGCGGATAGTTTTTTTCTTAGCGTGGTGATGCGCTCGCCATCTACGCTCACCTGCAATGATCATATAGCCTTTTGGTGTTTTAACTACTACTACAGGTTGCATTAGCCCATGTTTTACAATATCTTCTGCCAGTTCCTCGATGTTGTTAAATTCTTTTCTTGGCTGGTCTGGGTTTGGATAGATTTTATCTAGTTCAATCTCAGAGAATGGACTTGTACCGCTGGTTTTTGTTTTGTTTTTAGTGGCGTTATTTATTGCATTTAAATCCATGTTTCTCCTTGAGTTTAAATTCTTAGATTTTGCAAAAACAATCTTTAAGTGGTTCATCTGAAAAATCAAATAAGCTACCTTGCTTTTCTACTTTAATAAATAGCTTTTCCATATCTTCACACGTTCTGTAACCTGTAAACCAGTGTTTATTCTTGACTTTCATACCCAAACACTCATATTGATTTAACCTTTTTTCTATCCATTTCATAAACTCCCAAGTTGCTTGGAAGTTTTTCCAAACTTCGTACCAAGCTTTATCACTTTGTGCGGGGCATACTCCGCAACCTGTTCTCGTAAAAAAGTTATATAGAGGGTTTTGCATTTCTTGGGTTATTAAATATTCTTGACAGTCACGCTCACTCATTTTGAAAAAATCAATTAGAGGGTATACAAGGCTGTCTTTTTGACTTTTTCTCGATAGTTCGTCAGTGGTAAATCCTATATAAGTTGTGTATTTTTCGTCTCCTATTAGTTCTTTAACTAGCTTCTCGAAAGGTTTTAACTTAGATTCTCTACGCCAAAAACAAGGCTCTGCCCATACTGTAGGAATACCTCTAATGTAACCATTTAAGATTGCATTTTCATCTTTAATAGTGCCAAAACACCACTCTTCAAAAGTTGTATTTGGCTTGGTAGTAATAACATCTATCTTATATCTTTCTTTGAAATAACTAACTACTTTTTGTTTGTAGTCGTACATCATTGGAAGTTCTAAAAGAGTGTCATTGAAAATTATGTAATCAACTGGATAATCATTTTTTAAAAGCAAGTCATTCATGACAGTGCTGTCTTTGCCGAAGCTTATTGTTGAGATGTATTTCATTACGTCACATTAAGTAGTTCATCACACAACGCTAAAATCTCACCTTGCGCTACTTCATCTTTCACATCAAGCACTGACTTTCCATTTCCTAAGCTCTCTTTGTAAATTTTGCGGTTGCGGATGATGGAATTTAAGAGGTGAATGTTTTCACTTTCTCCAATTGCTTCTTTGATCTCGTCAAAGTTTTTTGTCAGAGGGTGAATGTTGTTTAATGCCACGTATACGAAAGGGTTGTCTATCTCTTTTAAGATTCCTTCGAATGTTTTGAAGCCTAGAACCTCAGTAACGCTGTTGGAAATTGGTACGACTATTTTATCTGACCAGCTAATGGCTGTTCGGTTAATGTCATTGTCAAAACCTCCTACATCTACTACTAAGTAGCCCTCATGATTTTCAAACAGTTCTATCAGCTCTTCCACGCTTTGAGGCTGAACAACGTCCATACCGCCTAATCCACTAGATACCCGTATGCGGTTAATAAAGTATAGAGTTTGTTGAAAGTCAAGGTCCACTATGGTTACTTCTTTACCTCGTTTTTTAAGCGCATGAGCCAAGTTCCAGCAAGTAGTAGACTTACCGACTCCGCCTTTTGTGTGGGCTATTGTGATTATCATATTTTTTCCTAAAAATTTTCTGGGTCGTTCATGGATTCTAATTTGTCCATATACTCTAATGCTTTATCGCGTGTGTGACAGTATTGAATTAGTTTCATATTGTCTACTGTCTCGAACTCAAATACATACCAAAAGAGTTTATTTAGTGAACGAGATATTTTGTAGTTTTTTTGTGCTCTCATTTTTAACTTGCCTTTTCTTTGATTGGTACAAGAGACCTATTCTTTGGTACGTTTGCTTTAAACTTTTTACCTTTAAAGGTTGTATATACATTTGTTGGATGAGTATTAATTACTTTGTAGACTTTACATGTTTTTCTGTATGGCATAGTTGACTCCTTTATTTAATTAATTACTGTTTACACTCACGCAACCGCCGTAAAATGAGAATGGGTTATATTCATTTTAAGGGGTATACGGCGGTTGGGTGAATGTAATTTGTGTTATGAAGTTTGTAATTTAAAGGTAAAGCTCATGACTTCTTTACCTCAATGTAGGGTTGAATTTAATAACTTACCTACTGTTATAGTGGGAGTTTGAGTCCACACATCAAGAATTTCCATCTCTACTCTATCTTCGCCTCTTAGATAGTTGCTACGCCCCTCTACCGAACTTTAAGAAAACACTATCTACAGCTTCCGATAAACCGCTAAGAATATCTAATTACTGCAGCCTCGTGAGTTCTCATTGCGTAATCTCCTGGCTTATGATTATTTATCCAAAAAATCAAATAAATCTAGTTTCTGTTTTTTAATAACTCTCGGCTACTGCCTGTAAAATCTATATCAGGAATAATTGTCTGTGGCTTAAAAACAACTTCATAATGATATGTACTAACATCTTTAGAGTGTAGTTGTTCTGCAAAATAAGTAACATTGTCTGAAAGACCTAAGAAATGTTTTTTGTACGCATCATTACCTGTTTTACAAGTTACTTCTAATTGATCACCTTGGTCATTAATAGAACACTTTCCTTTTATCGTTAGAATATAATCACCATTTATTCCATTGTAAAAAATAATTCTCCTGTCTATCTCAAACATATCTGATTGTTTAGACAAATTGTGTGATGCAATTTGTGCATCTCTTTCACATCCAGTAAAAATTAAAGTTGCGACAATTACAGCTAATGGTAAAAGTATTTTTTTCATTTTATATATCCTTATTAATTGAGAAATTACTTTATTTAGAAGTTTCAAACTTTTCTATTTGTGATTGAAGCTCACTAGCTTCTTTTAGCGTTTTTCAGGTCATTTTTTTCCTTTATCTGAGTTTTGCACTCAATCAACCACCTAATAGAGCGAGACATAACCTTTGTTTTGGATTTTTAGTTGTGGTTAGGTAGTTGAGTGAATGTAAATATGTGCAGTTTATGTCGGAGAGCACCTCTCCGCAGACCTACGATGAGGACTTGCGATTTTTAGCATTTGGTTAAACAAAACGTTTAAGCTTTAGAAGCTTTGTTTTGTTTGGATAGTCAAATGTTACCGCAACGGAAATAAAATGAAGCTTAAATTATTTCCAATATGGAAAGTTATGATATGATTTTGAAAAAATTAAAGTTATTGATTATGAGAATGGGGACATTATTTACTGGAATTGGCTCGCCAGAACAAGCAGGAATGCGCGTATATGGAAGTGAATTTACTTCTGTTTTTGCATGCGAGTGGGATAATTTCGCCCGCGAAAGTTTTGAAGCTAACTATAATATTGCGACTGAGCATTTTCATAAAGATATTAATGATATGGATGGCAAACAGTATGCTCGTAAAGTTGATGTTATAGTGGGGGGGTCGCCTTGTCAATCATTTAGTATTGCTGGACTTAAAAAAGGACTTGCAGATAAAAGAGGGCAGTTAATATGGCAGTATTACCGCATCATCAAAGAGGCAGAACCTGAAATATTTGTTTATGAGAATGTAAAAGGAATGAAGTCTGATGATAACGGTAAAACTTTAAAAAATTTTATTGAAGTATTTAGAGAGCTTGGTTATCACTGCCATTATGATGTTCTTAACACCAAGGATTACGGAGTTCCACAAAATAGAGAACGTGTTTATATCGTTGGGTTTAAAGATGCTGATTTATATCACCGTTTTGCATTTGCTCCAAAAGTAGAACTTACTAAACGTCTTAAAGATGTACTTGAAGATGATGTTGATGAGAAGTATTATTTGAGTGAAAAAGCAATGAGTTTTTATAAAAGCAATTCAGAAAAAAACAAGTTAGTTGGTAATGGTTTCAGATTTAGCCCTACAGATGGTAATAGCATTGCAAAAACACTTACTAATCCAGGTAAAAACAGAATGGAAGCTAATTATATAGCAGACAAAAATGGTATTCGCAAACCAACACCTCGTGAGTGCTTTACACTTCAAGACTTTCCTAAAACTTTTAAAATAGTAGTTTCAGACTCACAAGCTTACAAACAAGCTGGTAATTCTATGAGTGTAAACATTTTAGAAATGATTTTTATACAGATAGAGAAAGTAAAAAGTGCAGAGCCTATGGATACTCTTTTTGATTTTTTATAGTGGTATAGTTAGATTTTAGCGTCCTACAAGCTTTAGTCTTGCTGCTCTGTTATTGAATTTGAATTTATTAATGGCCACTACTTTATGGATTTTAAGGTCATTAATTTCATCATCATCTAAGCGTACACTTCTTGTTTTAAAGTTTTCTGTTTGGTTGTATGGGATGAATTGTACTATGTTGATGTCTGTGTCATAAAACACAACTTTAACGGCACTTTCACCTAGAATAGAGTAGTTGACAATATCACCACTTACAGGTGCAATGGTAGGATCACAAATAATTTCATCACCATTTTCAATTTCTGGTGCCATGCTGTCACCGTTTGCAATGACACAATACATTGATTTATTCCAGTCTTCACCGTTGTAGTAGCAGATTTTATTATCTTCTTGTGAGTGATTATCTTCTGTATTTCCACAGCTTGAAGTTCCGTATACTGGCACTTTTTTAACTGGTTTTTGTTCATCATCTCTTAGAAAATAGCTTTCTGAAACTCCAAAAAAATCAGCTAATTTAGGAATTGCTTCAGTCGGAATGGCACGTGTTCCATTAGTCCATCTGTTAATATTTACAGCAGTTTCATTAAGAGATTCAGACAAACGTGCTTGAGTACCTCTTCCATTTTCATCTATTAATGCTTTTAATTTTTTACCTATCATTTAAGAAAACCTTTATTATAAATTTATTTTACCACAGCGGAAATGTCCTTAAAGGAAATGATTTAAGTTATCTTTTATTTCCTTTGAGGTAACATTTGCGATATGAGAATAATTGATATAGAAAATACGACTGGATATTCTTCAGTAAATATAATTAGATGGCTATCACATGCAAGACCTATTAAGCTTGAGGTGGCTAGAGAAATAGCAAATAAAATAGCACTTCCAATTGAAATTTTTGAAGATACTGAGTTGCAAAAAAAACATCTCGGTAAATCTTATTTATAAGAAAGAATACAAAAAACATAGAAAATACTGAACTACAAGGGGATGGGTAATGTACTTAGGAAAAAATACAAATGTAACAAAAGCAATAAAAGATGCAATTGACAGATATATGTTGAAGAACGAGTTGGAACGTGTTGATGTTGCAATTACATTAGGAATCGTAAAAGGTACGCTTGATAACAAGTTAAAACTATCAATGCCAGTAAACTCTTTCACTGTTGAAGAAGTATTGAAACTATCAGAAGTGATGGATGATGATGCCATTTTAAAAGCTATGTGCAATGAGCGAGGTCTTACAGCATTTGACCCAATAGAAGCTATGGCAGATGGTGGCGACGTTGTAAGTGCATTAATGATGGGAATACTTGAAATTAATACACATGTTGGAAAACTTGCCACCTTAAGTAAAGATGCAGCAGAAGATGGAAAGATTGATGAAAATGAAGCTGAAGCAATCGGAAAAGTATTAAAAGTACTTAGAGCTGTAGAGAGAAAGTTAGAGCTTACACTTAAAAATGGAAAGGATGTTTTTTAAATTGAAAAATAGAAAGAAAATAGAAAAAGTTGCTAAAAAAATTTATAATTTAGCTAAAAAATATGAGTTAATGATTTATAGCAAAACAGTTTATGATGATAATGAGTTAAATATTACCATTAAAACAAAAGACAAAAAAAGTTAACTCTTTTTGTCTTCAATAGCCTCAAGTATCTTTTTAAGAAGTCTTTCAATATTTTCTGAACTTCCGATGAGTTTTTGAGCTTGATTATTATCCATTACAATGTGCCCTTGTGTGTGATTTTGTTTTTGCAAATGAATTATAACACAAGGGCATATTGGAGTGTATATTCACTTAATTACTAAGGATATGAAATGTTAGAAGAAATCAAGCGAGAGTTACGTGCTGTTGCTCGTAATCTTGATAATGTAATTTTACTGCTATCTAAAAAATAGTCTCATAAAAGCCCTTTTACAAGTGTTTTTATGAGGCTATGGGTATGTATGTTTTCGAAGGACCTACGCCCATAGCTTCACACAACATATTTGAAATAAATCCAAACATGAGCCTGTAATTATACCTAGTTCTTGCTGGCTCTCTTTTTTTGAGAGGGTTCATGTTTGGGTGAACTAGGGAGAACAATATGCGTGACAAATTTGGACTATACGGAAAAAATCCATCTACAGAGATGCAAAAAGTGGCTCTTGAAGTGCAAGAAAAGTTTGATATTCAAGACAATGTTTTATGTGCGCTTTTAAGAATAAATGACTACTTTTGCTTAATAGCAACTATGCGAGCACCTGTTCACCAGATTGAGTTGCAAGATGGTAAAAACATTAAGTCTGTACCTGAAAAAACTCAAAGATTTTTTAATGCTCATTACCCTCAAAAATGCTCTGATGCTTTAGAGATTTTTAGCCCATTTTCTGCATCAGAACATTTTGAAAGGCTTGCTACATATGTGCTTAGTCGTAGTTTTAAATTAAGTGACTATGTCACTAATGGAGTGCCTGTAATTAAGGCAAAAGACAAAATTGCAGAAGTTGTATATGAATACGGGAAAAGTGCGTAATGAAGAGCGTTGCAACTGAGATACTAGCTAGTGATCACCACTCTATTCCGTATCGTAAGGAACTAAATAGAGTTACTGGGAGCATTATTGCTTCTTTAGCACTGCAACAGTTTATTTACTGGGGTTCTAAGAACAATTATGAGGAGTTTTATAAGTTCATTGAACCATGTGATAACAATCTTTATAATGAGGGCGATAGCTGGACTGAAGAACTTGGAATTAGTAAGAAACAATTTGCAAATGCTTTTAAAATATTAAAGCAAAAAGGTGTTGTTTCTAAGAGAACAAATATGATGAGAGTTACTTACTATACCGTCCATTATGATGCCTTAGATGAGTTACTTAAAGAGGCGTATATAAGTGACGAAAAGGAACTTATGGACGGGTCAAAAAGTAACTTAGATTATAGTAAAAACAGTAACAATACAGAGACTACTACAGAGACTACTACAGAAATACCACGCGCAAGCGCGAAGCAAAAAAATGAGTTTAGTTTTTCACTTAAGAGAACCACTCAATATGAAAATCTTACAGAGCTGTACAAGCAAAAGCTTAAAGGTTATGCAGTTACTAAAGATGGAGCTTACCAGCTTGATAAATTTATAAATTTTCATAGGTCTAAGGGTACTACTTTCAAAAACTGGTCTATGGCTTATAACACTTGGCTTGGTAATGCAGCTAAGTATGATCTAAACTACAATTTAGATGCAACTAGAAAAGTTCGTAATGACCATCCTGAATTTGGTGAAGTGTTTGTTGAGTACGGAACGCAAAATATTTTTAATTCAAATTTTGATGAATGCGGAACTTTTACTCTTAAGCAAACTGAACCTGTAAATACAAATGTTCCTAGTGATAAGCCAAGGGATGTAATGGCTTTAGTTGGCAGGGGTAAAAAGTAATTATGGCCAATATGCGAGAAGTATTTATCGAAATAGATTCTGATACTGAGGGCGATAGATATTGGGTTTATGTTTACGAAAAAGGTGGTCAGCTGTGGCTTACTGAGAATTCTAGATTAAATCGTAGTTTGGGATTAAGAGCATTTATTAGAGATTACAGCGTAGCTTGTGATGTTGCTCAAAAAATATTAGATGGGGTTATTCGATGAGTTACTCTATTAGACCAATTTTTAACAGGTTAGGCTGATGGAAAATAGCAAACGTTATGGCTCTAAAGTTCAACTGTACCGCTTAAAGAATGGTGACATTAGCTATTACGCTTGCTATAAAATTGCTGGTAGAAAATTACGCTCTAGGATTGGAAAAAAATCTGAGGGTATTACTGAGCGCAATGTAATTGACCGTAGGAATAAAATACTTAGTGAGGCAAAACATGGCATTGATTTAAGTCAAAAGGGTTATAGATATTTAACATTTGATGCGCTTGCAAATGCATATTTTGATAGTAGAGAAGCTCACAACAGCAGCAACACTGCATCAAGACAGATGTATAAGAACCATATACAGCCTAACTTCGGTGACCTAACAATTGCTAGGCTTGATGATAGCTTGGTTTATGAGTTGCAAGAACTTAAAAGTGCCGATGGGTTTAGTAAGGGAACGATTGATATTATCGTTAAACTAATTAGGCGTATATCTAACTATGGCGTTAAAAGTAAGCTGATACCGTTTAAACCATTTAATAATATAAAACTTTTTCATAACTATAACTCTAGACAAAGATATTTAACTAATAAAGAGATTGAACATCTATATGCTTTAGTTAGTGATGATAGTACTTTGAATCTGTTTGTTCGTCTTGCGCTTGGTACTGGTGCAAGGGTTAAGAGTATCTTGGCAATACGCAAGATGAATATTAATTTTGAGACAAGAACAATTGTTTTACAAGACTTCAAGCGTGATAATAAATATACAAGTAAACTAAATGAAAATCTATTTAAACTCATTGTAAAACATAGTAAAAAACTTAATAACCACCATCATATTGTTAGTGATAATGGAAAGCTTTTGAAGTACTCAAAAGTTTATAGAAAACTAACTCAAATATTTAATTACTTCAACAACGGATTAGAAAAAAATGATAGAGCTAATCGTGTTGTAATTCATACACTTCGTCATACATTTGCAAGTCATTTAGCTATTGCTGATGTGTCTATTCAGAAGATACAAAAACTAATGAATCATAAAGATATAAAACAGACTGAAAGGTATGCAAAATTAAGCTCTGAGAGTGGTATGGAATACGTTGAAAATCTATACAGAAGTGTGTCTTGAAAATGATTTTAGCTATGGGGGCAAATAGGTGGCAAAAAATGGTTATTAGCATCAAGCATGGAATAGCCATGAGAGCCGATACAGTCGAAGCTAACTTAATATTTAATAATGTTAAATGCAATATTACTATAGGGAACATTACATAGTGAAACGTCTTAATAATATAATAAAAACTAATTTAATTATTTTCGTAATAGCCCTAGTATTGGGAGCTAACGCTATGTCTGTACAGAAACTAAAAGGTACTTTGGGGACTTTTCACTCATATGGGGTAGAGCAAGCCCCAGCTTTTAACTCGTTGCCAGAATTTCAACTTTGGTTAACTCTAGGTGTAGGAGTTAACACTTGAAAACGTTAATTACGTTAACTGAACTAGCAGAAAAATTAGGTAAGAAAAAACCACAAATTAGTCGTTGGAAAAAGAATGGAAAGCTCGTAATGGAGGGAACTAAAGTAAATTATGAAGCTACTGTAAAACTGTTAAACTTATCTCAAGACACTCGTGGTGGCACAAGAGAAAAAGGAAAAACTGTAGAAGTTAGTGTTAACAGTAGTGTTAAAAAATTCGCTCAAAAAGTTGACGATTTAAGTTCAAAAGAAAACAGTGTTAACAAATTGCCTGAAAACAGCTCTTCAAATACTCCAAATTATTACGTTTCAAGAGCCAAAAAAGAAGCTGCCCTTGCTGGAAGAGAAACTTTAAAACTGAAGCAAGAAAAAGGTGAACTTGTATCAAAAGAAGATGAGTATAAAAAGGGTTTTGAACTTGGTATGAAACTCAAAGATAAATTCATGTCAATACCTGACAGAATATCTCCCATATTAGCTGCTGAAACAGAACAACATACAATCAACAAAATATTAAAAGATGAACTTCATGAAGTAATTATTGACTTCATAAAAAACGGTGGATTTTTAGATGAGTAGTAGTGCATTTGTCACTGGAGTTCTAGCTGGGCTTGAACCAACACCAAATATTAATATATGGCAATGGGCAGACAAATATAGAATCATGCCAAAAGGAAGTGCTGAACCTGGTAATTGGCGAACGAAAAGAACTCCCTATCTAAAAGAGATTATGGTAGAGCTTAGTCCTCAAAGTCCTACTCAAAAAGTAAATGTCATAAAACCTACTCAAATGGGTTTTACAGAAATTGGAAATAATATGATTGGCTTCTACATACATATTGAACCTCGTTTTGGTGGAATGTGGATGCCAACTGATAAGTTAGCTGAAAAACACTCCAAGAAAAAATTATGGAAAATGGTATCAGAAACACCAGTTTTAAAAGAGCGTGTTAGCGATAGACGAAAAGGTGGTGGCGGAAGTGACGAAAGCTCAACCATTACAGAATGGAGTTATCCTGGTGGAGGTTTATCTATTGCAGGTTCAGGCTCAGGTTCTAGCTTTCGTTCAGATAGTTATGCATTTGCAATTAAGGATGATATGGATGGTTTTGTTGATGATGTTGACGGCGAGGGAAGTCCAGTTGCATTAATTGACAATAGAACAGATTCTTTTGCAAATAGAAAAATATATAGTAACTCAACACCAACAATTGCTGGAAACTCTCACGCTGAAACTGAATATGAAGATAGCGACCAACGAGAATATTATATGCCATGCCCTCATTGCACACCAAAAGAGCATGATCAACAAAATCAAGACAATATGCTGACTTTTAACATTAATTACTTTAGCTATGAGTACAATAAAGAAACATTTGCACTTGAAAGTGAAGTTATATTAATTTGCCCTCATTGCGAAGGTGAAATTAAAGAGTACCAAAAAACATGGATGATGGATTGGGATAGCGGTGCTAAATGGATTGCTCATAATCCAGGACATGTTAATCGTGGGTATAAGATAAATTCGTTTTATAGCCCTCTAGGTTGGCTCACGTGGAAAGATATTATACTAGAGCGTCTAAAAGCTCAAGCTAAGATGAAAATTGGCGACATGCGCCCTATGAAGAAATGGAAAAATACTCGCCTTGCAGAAGCATGGGAAGAAAACTACTCAAAACTAGATATAGATTTCTTAAAAGAAAAACAAGAAGATTACGACAATGAAGTTCCATACGGTGTTTTAGTTCTAATTGCCTCAGTAGATATTCAAGATGATAGACTTGAAATATTAGTAGAGGGTTATGGTCATGATGAGGAATCATGGATTATAGACAGAGAGATAATATTTGGTGACCCTGCATTGCCTCAAGTATGGGAAGATTTAGACCGCTTTTTACTAAACCAAACTTATGACCATGAAAACGGCAAAATGAAAATCTATGCAACTGGTGTAGATAGCGGTGGTAGTAAAACTAAATACGTGTACCAATATTGTAAACCAAGATACTCAAAAAGAATATACGCACTAAAAGGTGCAAGACCACTTGACGCTCCCATAATTTCAAAGCGAGATGCAAAAAAATCTAAATACAAAACAACATTCTTTATGGTCGGTGTAACTCAATTAAAAGACGTTGTATGGGGAAGTTTAAACATTACAGTACCAGGACCAACATATATTCACTTTTCAACAGGCAAAAAATTTACAGACGATTTTTTTGAACAAATCATTTCAGAAAAAAAAGACAAAACGGGCAGATGGAATAAAATCAAACCTACAGTTAGAAATGAAGCATTCGACTTGCTTGTATATTCAAGAGCAACACTAGCAATTACCGCATTAAATGTTAACAAGCTGCAAGAGCCAATATTCTTTAATCAAATGAAGTCAACTGTAAAAAAACGTAGAGTTATCAGAGGAGGCATTAGATGAAAATAGATTTTAAAGTTAAGGGCATGAGCGAAGTTACTAAGATGCTAAATAAAGAGTCATGGGATAAAGCATTTACAGCAACTGCAAATGAAATGGCAACAAAATCATTTGCTAAAGCACGAACTCAAGTTAAGAAAAAATTTAATATAAACATCAAAACTGAGGGTAAAAACAAATGGGCTTTTGCATCAAAGGACACAGGTAAAGTAAATGTAAGAAATGGTCATTTTCATCTTTTTAAATCTACAAAAAACAAACCTTTTATCATCATAGAAGTTGGTGGAAAACCAGCAAACCTATCCCTTTTTGCAAAAAATATGCTCTCATCACCACTTAGAACCAAAAAAAAGAAAAAAAGAGAAGATAAACGAGCGAAACAATCAAAAAGTTTAAGAAGAGTACGGGTAGAAGTTCATAAAAATAAAGTTACATCCCTTAAATCCGCATTTTTTGCATCTATGCCTACAAAAAACTCCAACATAAGACACATGGGTGTATTTCAAAGAAAAGGAAAAGAGCGCACTAGCACGGGCAAAATACGTCTCCTTGAAAAAAGAGTTATCTCAAATCAGTCTATGTTCAAACAAGTAGGTTTTGAAAAAATCTTACAAGATCATGTCAAAGATAATTTGCAAAAACGATTTATGCATAACTTTAACCGTAAAATGAAAGGTAAGTGGAAATGAAAGAGTATAAAACCCTAATAAAAGCAAGCATAGATGTAAACTTACACAATACTATTGAATTAATTAAATCAGATAAAGGTATAAAAGATACGGGTTCTGCATTAAAAAGTTTGCTAATGGAAAGCCCTACATTTGCAAAAAAGTATGATGAGCTGATGAAGATGTTTAGAGAGGCTTAAAACCCCTCCGTTTTTAAGTACTCTCCTCATAAGCTTCATGTATAAAACTTTGTATATTTTGAAATTTTACACGTAACTTATTGTATTTACCCTCTACTTCTTTAAGCTCAGCTGCTGCTTTTTGTCCGTCTGTTCCATGTTTTTGTATGTACTGAACAACCCTTATCCAGTAATCAGCTCTGTTTTCATACCAATGTCTGTCTTGCGTGGCAGTTTGTTTTAACTCTTTTTCTGTCTCTATCATCAAATCTTTAAATGCTTTGGTTTGCATTGGATTCTTATTTTCAATTTGTTTTGGTTTAGATTCTAACTGTCTTTGCTGATTTGCAATTGTTGCATTTTGCGCCATGATTATTTTTTCTAAATCTGGATTATGTTTTTGCTTACCTCTCCAATAAGAGTTTATAACTGCAAAAGTTTCATTTTGAAATGCTATAATCTTATCTCTCAATTCTTTTTTGACTTTGTTAGGATTAATTGAATAGAGAAATGCTGGGAGATGGTCTGCGTTCAAACTAACCATCTCCTGCACTCCGCTTGCTGTTTCGTAAGGGATGGCGATAACACCATACCTACTATCTTTATTTAATTTTACACTTTGACTTTTCCAATTTAAACCCATTGCTTCAATTAAAGGTTTCATTGCTATAAAAACCATGCCTTGTTCATTTATCGCCGTAATTAACTCAGTGCCCACCACTGATACTAATTCTGTTTTCATTTTATACCCCTTAGTTTTGTTACAATGTAATGCTATCAGGTTTTATAGAGTATTGTCAAGTATTATAAAGTATTGCAAATATTGATAATTTAGAATATAATTTCCATATTAATATTTATGAGGAGTTTTTATGTCTAATGAAACAAAAATATTTTCATCTCACATAGATAAAGATTTAGTTAAAAAAATAGATGAATATAGCAAAAAAGAGGGGCGTACAAAACGATGGCTGATAGAAACTGCATTAAAAGACTTTTTTAATAAAGAAGAAGAAAAGAAACAAAAAATATAAATCTTACGTAAATAATTAAAATATAATTTATTCTTAATACGATTCTCATTAAAATACTTCTTAATTACAAAATTAGGGGAACTAATGGTTGATTTAGAAAAAGGTTTAATTGCACTTGCAGACAGGATTGAATCGTTAAAAGAGAATGTTTTAACTGAAGAGGCAACTAAACATTCGTTTGTTATGCCATTTTTACAGCTTCTGGGCTACGATGTATTTGACCCAAATGTAATTGTTCCTGAATTTATTGCAGATGCTGGGCGTAAAAAGCATGAAAAAGTTGATTATGCCATTATGCAAGACGGTGAGCCATTAATCCTAATAGAAGTTAAAAAACATAGTGAAAATTTAGACAATCACGTTGACCAGCTATTTAGATACTTTTCGGTGATGAATAATAAATTCGCCATTTTAACAAATGGAATTGAATATAGATTTTTTACAGAAAGTGAAACAAATAGAATGGATCAATTGCCATTCTTACAGTTTAGTATTTCTGATGCTAAAAAAAGAGAAATTAAATCATTAGAGCGTTTCGCAAAAGATGCGCTTGATATTGACAAGATTATGTCACTTGCTAACAAACGTAAATATGTAAATGGAATTAAAGAAATTTTTGAAGATGAAATAGAAAACCCATCAAATGAATTTGTAAAAATATTTGCTTCTAAATTAACAACTTCACGATTGACACAACCCATTATGGATGAGTTTAAGGAAACTGTAAAATCTTCTTTTAAAGAAATCATTATGGATTTAGCAAATAAAAAAATAAATGCTATTAAAAGTGGTCTTGTTTCTGATAGCGATACAGAAGATAAGCAAGATGAAGAAGACAATGGAATAGAGACTACAGATGAAGAAATACAAGGCTTTTTTATAGTTAAATCAATATTAGCGCAAGATATTGAACTTGATAAGCTTGTTGCTAGAGACAATAAAAGCTATTTTGGTGTTCTATATGAAGATAATAACCGAAAATGGATATGTAGACTACACTTTAATACAAAACAAAAGTATATAGGTATTCACGAAACTGAGAAAAAAGAAGAAAAATATACTATTGAAAAATTGGAAGACATTTATAAATATGCGGATAAGCTAAAGACTGTTGCGGTTAGATATTCTAAATGAGAGTAATTCTAAGTGTTATATTTATAATTAGTAGCCTACTGATGGCTGGGCAAAACACGAGAGCATTAATCGGAGATGATTATCCGAATTCATTTCTTAATCCTGCTGCGATAACTATAAATAGTCAAATAACAGGGAAAATTGAAACTGGAAGGGATTTTGATGTATTCTGGTTTAAGTTATCAGAAGCCGATGGAATTGTTGTTGATATTAAACAAATAGCCGATACAGGATGGATAAATTTTGCAATTTACAAGCAAGATACTATAGGGACAGTAATCAATTTTTTTGGGGGAGAAGATAAATGGAATACTTACCCAGACCTTGGAAAAGGAAAAGTTTCTGACACTTTTCATCATGAATTAGAAGGATCAAATTTTGCAGCTTCTAAGTATGAAACTTTTAATGTAAATTTAAAAGCTGGAGCATATTATATTGTAATATATTCTAGTGATGATACATACATAGGAGAATACAATTTTAATTTAAAATCATATGGAGAAAATGTTGTATTCCAGCCAGACCAAGCTACAATTACCTATTGTAAAAATACACCATCCTTATGTGGAATCACTACATCAGCTACACCTCCAACAGCTCCAACAACAAATATAGACTGCAACACAAAAGCAATACAACAAGCAATATATTCAGGTTGGAATTTAGTGGGAACATCGGAAAGTAATTGTACATTTGAGGAACTAAAAAAACAAGGTGCTGATGCTGTATATGCTTATGAGAATGGTTCATGGATTACAAGTGGAAATATTAAATCAGGTAGAGGTTTTTGGATTAAAAAAAATAGTAACACATCAACTTCTAATATTAAGATAAATCAATTTAGTAGAAATAAAAATATTGTTACGGATAATTCAACTGGACTTATGTGGCAAGATGATATTAGTGCAAAAAGTAATAAAATAAATTATGAAGATGCCATACTATATTGCTCCAATTTAACTTTAAGTAGCTATGTAGATTGGCGTTTACCTTCAATAGATGAATTAAAATCTATTTTAGATACTAGTTATACACCAACAATAAATCCAATATTCCAAAATACTGCAACATCATATCGCTACTTGACAGTCTCTAGTTATAAAGATTTTACTGATCGCGAATGGATTATTTGGTTTGATGATGGTTATACAGGGTTTGGATATAAGCGAGATAGCAGTTTTGTTCGCTGTGTCAGGTCAAAATAGCGGGCAAAACTAGCTGTATATTTGATAATGGAAAATATTAATTTAAAAATAAATTAAAGGAGTTTAAATGGATACGGTTTCATTTTATCTTAACAAGGCTTGCTTTGGTGGTGTAATACTTTATGAAAATTCTTTGTATTTATTAGCTATACTAGGTATTTATTTGGTTTATAGATATACAAGTTTATTGAAAAAATATATAAAGTATATACCAATTGCTGTTGGAATTATAGCTGCTGTAGTTCTATTTGATGGATATAAACAATATCAAGTTGCATACCCTCCAGTAGAAGAACCAGAGCTGTCTTCAGATTTATCATTTTTGGATAGTCCTAAAGAAGAGAAAACATGGTGTGCCAAAAAACTTAATTTGTAGTTTTCACACCAAATTCAAATCCCTCTTAGCCAGTTCTTGAAGATATGCACTTCTATTTGAGTTAAAGTCAGACTTTGCTTTTTCATCTACTGCTTTGAGCAGAGTAGAGTTTATCATCATGTTTATTCTTACGTTACTGTCTTTCTTAACGTCTACAATATGAGTTAGAGCATCTTTGGGAATGTCAAGTTCTGCTCTTACATCTTCTGTAAAGTGTGCGAAGTTGTGGGCTTTTAGGAACTTTTCATCTTCAAGCCAAAGTTCAGCTGCTTCTTGAATCATTTCACAAGCTTGTTCAAAATTATCTCCCTCACTAATGCAACCTGGCAAATCAGGAACTACTGCAATGTATGCTTCTTTTTCTTCTTCATCTGGGTATAAAAATGCTATATATTTCATGATTTTCCTTTAAAGGAGATCTACTCCTGATTGTTTTTCAATGCTTTTTACAGTTCCAATTTTTAGGTCTTTAGCACCATGATGTGGAACAGTAACATTTTTTTCATTATTTGTCATTTTGATATGAGAACCTTTTTGAGACTTCTTGTAAAAACCAGCTTTTTCAAGTTTTTTGATTATCTCTTTAGCGTTCATCATATCTCCTTTTATATTACACATTATACACACTGTATACTTAAGATATTATTACACATGGTGTGTAATAATAATTAATGTCATATAAATACCATAATTCCAAAAAAAATGATAGACCCCAAAAAACGCGGTCTATTTTAATTTCCCAAAAACTGCAAAAATACGCCAAACATTGAAAAAGGCGTAAAAGTGGCATTAACTTTAGGACAACAACTAGATGAAGTTCAAAATGCAATATCTGCAGTAACAACATCGCAAAGTTATGAATCGGGTGGCAATAGTTTAACCCGTGCTCGTCTTGAAGCATTAGAAGCTCGTGAAGAAAAACTACTTAGAAAAATAGAAAGTGCGCCAAATGGTCGTAATACTATTGAAGGTCAAAACACTACGCCAAAACGCAAGGGACCAAGAATTAAAAAGGCAGTTTGGTAATGACAAGTATTAAAGTACAGTACAGTGAGGCACTAAATGCCGAATCGTAAACCTACTGCAAATTTAAACTTTATTGACAAAACAATTATGTACTTTAACCCTCAAAATGGCTTAAAACGTACACAAGCAAGATTACAACATCAAACACTAGCAAACGGTGGTTACATTGGTGCAGATACCTCGCGTCGTTCAATGCGTTCAGCTAATACACTAGCTGGTTCATCAGATTCAGACGATATTCCATCACTAAATAATTTACGTGCAATTTCAAGAGATATGGACAGAAACGGTCCAATCCCTCGCGGTGCAATAGACACTATGCGCTACAACATACTAGGTTCAGGCTTAAGGGTTCAATCTCAAATAGATTATGAGTTTTTAGGTTTTACTGTAGATGAAGCCCGTGCATGGGAGAGTAAAGCAGAAAGAATTTTTAAATTTTGGGCGGAATCAGAAAATGCAGATGTTGAAAGAACATCTAATTTTTATGAACTACAAACAATTGCACTTATAGGAACTTTTGTAAGTGGAGACATTTTTACTGCAATGCCATACATTGACAGAAAAGATAGCCCTTATTCATTAGCACTACAACTAATCGAAGCTGATAGAGTAAGCAACCCAAATAATGCAATGGATTCTAAGCGCATTGCAGGTGGAATAGAAAACGATGCACTAGGCGCACCAACTCATTACCACATTACAAAGTTTCACCCTGGTGATTTAGGTTTAGCTAACTCATGGAAAAAAGTACCTGTATTTGGAACTAGTGGACGCAGAAATATTTTACATACTTTTGAAAAAAGACGACCAGGACAAAGAAGAGGAATATCTCTACTAGCACCTGTAATAGAACCACTGAAACAGCTAACGGACTACACACATGCAGAACTTACAGCAGCAGTTGTAAGTGGAATGTTTACAGTTTTCATTGAAACACCAGAGGGTGAAGCAGCTGAGGGCTTAGACGCAGAAGCCCAAAACTATCAACCTGATGAAATGAAAATGGAAGCTGGTGCAATTCTTGGTTTAGCAGGAGGTGAAAAAGTCACAACTGCAAATCCTAACCGTCCAAATACTGCATTTGACCCTTTTACTCAAGCAGTTTTAAAACAAATTGGTGCAGCACTTAATTTACCATTTGAAGTACTCATGAAACATTTCACTGCATCATACTCCGCATCACGTGGAGCACTCCTTGAAGCTTGGAAAATGTTTCGTACTAGAAGAACATGGTTTTCTCAAAAATTTACACAACCAGTTTATGAAGCACTTTTAACAGAAGCAGTACTTCTAGGACATTTAAACGCACCTGGCTTTTTAGAAGATCCAATGGTTAAAAAAGCTTATTGCGGTGCATCGTGGAATGGTCCAGCGCAAGGACAACTAAATCCTGTAAATGAAACTAAAGCAGCTATTAGTCGAGTCGAAGAGGGATTTAGTACACGTACAAAAGAAGCGTCTGAAATTAACGGTACTGATTACGACCAAAATATTAAACGTGCTCAAACAGAAACAAACCAACTTAGAAGTTCAGGACTATATGAACTAAAAAATCCACAAGTTGAAACAGAAGAAACTCCAAAAAAGGAAGATGATGAGTAAGCCAATGACAATACCAATGAATACGCAATTAAAAGCAGAGGCACATTTTGATTTAAGTGCGATTGATAGTGAAAAGAAAAAGGTTTCATTTATTTTAAGTGATGAAACAAAAGTAACTCGTTTTAGTTGGAGCAATGGCCATTATATGCTCCAACTTCTTCATGGTGAAGAAAATATAGACCTAAGCCGTGCAGGAATTATGAAGCTTTTTTATCAACATGAAACACACGGCTCAACCCCACCAATTGGAAAGCTAGAAAATATTCGTATAGAAGATAAAAAATTAAAAGCAGATGCCTACTTCGATGCAGAAGATGAATTTGCAATGCAGATATTTGGAAAAATTGAGCGTGGTTTTTTAGAAAGTGTTTCTGTTGGTATTTCAGTTTTGAAAGGGCGCATGAAAAAGTTTGAAAATAAGCCCAATGAATTTACAGCCTCAGTTTGGCAATTAAACGAGGTGAGCGTTGTAAATATCCCAGCGATACCAACGGCAAAAGTTGGGCTTTCGCAAGAAAACTTTAAAGGAGAAGGTATGGATGAGGAATTAACGCAAGAGAGCGTTTTAAAAGATTACCCAAAAATTGCGCAAGCATTTAAAGATGAGGGAATCAAAATCGGATTATCCCAAGGTGCAACAGCAGAACGTGAACGTATTTTGTCTATTCAAAAATTATCACAACCTGGTTATGAAGAAGTCATTACTGAAGCTCTATCAGACAACGAAATGACACCTGAAAAAGTAAAAGTAAAACTATTTGATGCAATGCAATCAAAGCGTGACACATCATTTTCAGAACATAAAGCAGATGGTGAGTCACTTGGTAAAGATTTATCAGAGCTTAGTGGTTCAAAAGCTGAGGGTGGTGATGGAGCTGATGAAGATCAAGCAGTTTTAGCACAAATGACAGAAGCTGGAAAACAACATAGAGGAGAAGCGTAATGGCTGAGACATACACACCTGACAATCTAATTGCAGGGACAACACAACTAATTACAGAAAGTGTAACGGTTGCTTCAAGTGCTGCACTAACTCGTGGCGCGGTTCTTGGAGTAGTAACAGCAAGCGGTAAATTGCTGTTAAGTGTAAGTACTGCAATTGACGGTAGCCAAACACCATATGCAGTTCTAGCCGAAGATTGCGATGCAAGTGGTGGTGATGTAACCAATGTTGCAGTTTACGTAAAAGGTGAGTTTAACGAAAATGCGTTGAGCTTTGGAGTAGGACATGATGCAACAACCGTGAAGAGTACTTTACGTGATGGTGGTATCTATATTAAATCAGCCCTAACGGCATAAGGAGAGAAATATGATTAGTATTTTTGCAAGTCGTGCAATGATTCCAGCAATGCGTCAAGAGAAAAAATCTGGACGCTTTTTATTAGATTTACTGTTTGCACGTGTATCAACATCAACAGCTGAAACAGTTGACATTGATATTGTTAAGGGTAAACGTAGAATGGCTCCATTTCAATCACCTCGTGTTGAGGGTAAATTAGTTGAGAAATTAGGTTTTTCTACAAATAGCTACAAACCAGCATACGTTAAACCAAAATTTGCAACAACGGCTGAAGATTTAATGAACAATCGTGTAGCTGGAGAAAATGTCTATTCTGGTGATACTGGGAATCGCGCAGCTGTAACTTTAGTTGAAGAACTAAATGATCATGAAGACATGATTTCTAGACGCGAAGAGTGGATGTGTGCTCAACAGCTTGTTAATGGTTATGTTGATGTAGTTGGTGATGGCGTAAATTATAGAATTGACCTTCTTATGGATGCTAACCACAAAGTAACACTAGCTGGTGGTGCTGTTTGGAATGATTATGTAAATTCTGACCCTGATTCTGACATTGAAGCTTGGACTACATTAATATCTAAAAATGGTGGTGCAAGTGCAGATGTTATGATTGCCAATCCTGCAACAATGAATGTATATATTAAACACCCTAAGGTAAAAGACAACCTTAACACTCGTCGTATTGATTTAGGGCAAATCAAGCCTGAAGATTTAGGTGAAGGTGTTTCATATTATGGTTATGTGATTGTTAATGGAAAAACTATTGATCTTTACGGTTATGAAGAGTGGTATGAAGATGATGCTGGTACTGAACAACCAATGATTGCTGATGGTCAAGTTGTACTTACTTCAACTAGAGCAGATTTTCGTCGTCACTATGGTGCTATTAAAGATTTAGATGCAATCGCTGAACTTGGTTCAAACATGGTTGCACTTCCTCGCTACCCTAAATCATGGACAGTAAAAGACCCATCGGTTCGTTTTGTAATGGTCCAATCAGCACCACTTCCAGCTGCACATCAAATTGATGCAATCGTAAGCGGAAAGGTATTCTAATGAAATTTATTAAAGCGTTAAACGCGATTAAAGCAGATGGCGAACGCCACAGTGCTGGTGAGGTTTTAGAAGTTGGTGTAGATATTGAACTTGATATTGCAAAAGAGCTTGTAAGTAAAGGTGCTTGTGAAGAGGCAGTAAAACCTACAGCTGATGAAGTTGCACTAAGTGATATGAGTAAAGCTGAGTTAATAGAGTATGCAAACTCTATTGACCTTGAAATTGATGAAAAGTTAACTAAAGCAAAAATGATTGAATTCATTGAGGCTAACGAATAATGACTTTTCAAGAGCAAATGAAACTTGATTTGTTAGCTACAAAATACAATGAGGGTGAGTTTGCTCGACCTGCGGTTTTAGACCGTGGCGGTGAAATTAGAGACATTACAGTTGCTTTACTAGATGGCATTGAAATAGATGAATTCTACGAAGATGCTGTTGACTGTATGAACGATCAAGTTCTAGATGTAGTAAATGGTGACTTACTAACTATTGGAACTACACAGTATGAAATATTTAGTAAAGAGCCTAATGGTTTAAATGAAACAACTTTACTTTTAAAGGACAACACGTGACAGAAGCAGAAGCTATTGGCGCGGTAGAAACAGCAATTGCACCACTTGTAAAAGCTGATGTAATGATTGTCGGCTCTCAAACAGAGCCAAATAGTCGTAAAGATTACATTGTAATTGTTGGAGTTATTGCTGAGCGTGGTTCTAAAAGTGAAGAAGTTCGTATGGCTTTAATGAAATTGGGCAGAGAAAATCCTGAATTTAAGTATCAAGGTTCAGAAGTTCAAAATGGTGATTTCAAAATGGAAATCTTTCAAGTAAGTACTTTAATAAAGGGGTATTGATGAAAACATATATTGCACTTAAAAAGTTGCATAAAGGCAAGCCTATAAAAATTGGTGGTGAAGTTGAGTTAAGTGATGAAGATGCAGCAACACTTCTCAAATCAAAAGCTGTAAAACTTAAAGGGAACAAATAATGGCAAATGAAAAATATATAGCAGGTGGAAGACTATATTTTAGTCTATTAAATACGGATGGTTCATATCAACCTGAGTATGAGATTGGTGAGGTGCAAGATGTTACTTTAAAAACAGATACGTCTTTTGCAGAAGCTATGAACAAAGATGGGGCGGTACCTGTTAAATCTGACAAAGTAGCTACTAGTTTTAGTGCAACGTTAAGTTTTAGCACGATTAAAATCAATAAAGAAAATCTTGCAATGGCTTTAAATGCAACGCTTACAACTGAGATTTTTGCACTTGGCTCGACTCTACCAAATGGTGCAATTGCTGCTATTGAAACAACACTTGATGTAATTAATGGTGGTGAGAACACTCTTATAAAAGGTAAATTTAAATTTGTCTCTGAGGTAGCAACGGGAAATAAACAACCAGTACTTGAAATTCCAATTGCAGCTGTAAGTTCAAACGATTCAATGGCTTTTATGAGTGATGATTTTGCAAAATTAAGTTTTGACTGTGATGTATTAAAACATGATACAGATGGTTATTTCAAAACATATTTTATTCCAGTGGTGTAGATCATGATAAAACTTGAACATGATATAGAACTTAAGATTGGCGATAAAAAGTTTAAAGTTAAAGTTGCTTCTGAACTAAGTAAGGAACAAGAAGAAAAACTAATTAACTGTGCCAAAGAGAAGTCTAAAGAGCATAACAAAAATCTTAAAAAAGCTGGAAAATTAAATCGTAAAATTGGGAAGCTACGCACCCAATACGAACTTAATCAAAAGCTTATTACTGATGGAACAGAAGCTCTAAATGGCAATAAATTGCCACTTGAAGAGAGTGATAAAGCTCTTATCCGTAAACAGCTTAATTTAGTTGAAGAGATTGACACTCTTCAAGATGAAATTGATGTATGGAATGACAGTTTAAAAGAGACATCTACAGGCGAAAAAGAGACTTTAGAATTACGTTATGACTTACTTGTCTCAGGTGCTGATAGTACTGCATTAAAAGAGTTTTGTATATCTAAAAATATTAATTTTGGAGTTCTCTTTAAAGAGATAGCAGAATTGACAAAAGAAGATGGCGTAAAAAAGTAAGGAACGTTATTGCTTACATAAAGACTGAGGGCAAAGATAATGACATATTCTCCTATAAACTTAAATGTGAATGGGAGTTTGCACTTTATCGTTTAGTAAAGCTCAGTGCTAAGAATAACGGATTTGGAATTGATGTTAAGTTTGATGTCATAGAAAAGTATTGTGTCAAAAAGAATATAGCTACAGACAGTATTGAGATGCTTGAGTATGTTGAATATATTGTGAGTGTATTAAAAGATTAATAGGAGCGTTGTTATGAAAAGTTTAAATAATAATACGGTCGCTTTTATAAACCCAATAGAGCCTTGCAGGTATCAAAAGAAGCCAATAGGGATTAACGTTGACAACTGCCAAAATGACTGAGACAAAAGCAACGAGCATTGTAAATATAAGTTCCATAATGAATAGTATACCACAAGGTGTGCATAATGGCTGATTTACGTATTAAAGTTAAAGTCGATGGTAACACAGGTGAACTGCTCGTTACTAAGAAGAATGTCAATGCCCTGGGCAAATCACTACAAAAAGCAGAATCATATACAGATAGATTTAATAAACGTGTAGCACTTATGGCGCATAGTGCCGCAGGTGTATATGGTGTAAAGCAAGCATTTGACGCTGTTTATGGTTCAGCAAAAGCACTAGTAGATACTGCTTCACAATTTGAAAAGTTTGACACAGTTCTTACAACAATTGAGGGCTCATCACAAAAAGCTGAAAAGTCTATGGGGTGGATTACCACTTTTGCAAAAGATACTCCTTATGAAGTAGACAAAATTACAGATTCATTTGTTAAGTTAAAATCATATGGAATTGACCCTATTGATGGAACAATTAACACTTTAGGCGATACAGCTTCAGCTATGGGCAAAGATTTAAACCAAGCAGTTGAAGCTATGGCTGATGCAGTCGTTGGAGAGAATGAACGTTTAAAAGAGTTTGGACTACGAGCAGCACAACAAGGTGACAAAGTTGCATACTCTTGGACTACAGCAAGTGGAAAAGCTAAACATATAATTGTAGATAACAATTCAGAAGTTATCCAAAGCACTTTAAGTTCAATTTTTAACAGTAAATATGAAGGTGCAATGCAAGCACAGAGTAAAACATTCGCTGGGATGGTCTCAAATATGAGCGATAACTGGACTATCTTTAAAAAAGAGCTCATGGATGATGGTGCATTTGACTATGTAAAAGCTCTCGTTAAAACAGTAGGCGATCAATTTAATGCTTTCTATAAAAACACTCTTGATAATACAGATGTTTTTACACAAGGTCTTATTGGTGCGGTTAATGGAACTATCATCGGTGTTGGAAAACTTGCTAATGCTTTTGAGGGTATTGCGATTGCAGGTAGTGTTGCTTGGGATGTTTTAGTCGCTGGTTGGCACGCTTTTACTGGAACTATTACAAGTGGTGTTGCTCTGTTAATTGATGGTTTAAACAAACTCCCTTTCATAGATATTGATAATACATGGTCTAAAGCAGTTGGTTCTCGTGCATGGGATGGTTTTGATGCAAGAATAGAATCTATTAATGGTGCATTTGATGATTTAACTGATTATGAAGCACTAGCAAGAAATCTAGTAGAAGAGACAAATAAAACATTTATAGAGATTGGTGAGACAATAGCATCACCAACAAAAAAAGGTAGTGTTAAAAATGCTATGGATGGTACTTTTGGTGGTTTTGCCAAGACTACTAAAACTTCTGCAAAAGAGGTTGAAAGCATCATGGATAACCTATCATCTTCTATGAGCGATACTTTTGAGCGTAACTTCTTTGATTCAATTACAGGAAAATTCACAGATTTTAAATCATTTCTAAAAACTACATTCAGCGACTTAGGAAACGATATATTAAACCCGTTTGCAAAGCAAATAAGTAGCTCATTCTTAGGTAAAAGTGCAGCCTTTGCAACAGTTAGCACAGGTTCACTTATAGACCAAGGTTTTACTAAAGATTCTAAAACAGGCAATTATATTGGTGGAACTGATAACCAAATTGTCGTAGATAGTGGCGGTCAAGTCATACAAGGTGTTTCTCAACTAGCTGGAAATAGTGAACTATCAAGTGCTTTAAATTATGCAAGTGGACTTAAAAGCGCGTATGGATTAGCAACTACTGGATTAAGTGCATCTGTATATGGTGGCTTTACTTCTGCTTCAAGTGCTCTAATGAGTAGTGGCTTAATCAGTGGTTCAACTGCAGCTGGAATAGATGCTTTTGGATTTGGAATGGCTAATCCTTTTACTTCATTCGCTGGTGTTGAGAGTTCTGCTCTTACATATGGTCAAGCACTAGGTGGTGCAGCGCTTGGCGCAATGGGTGGTTACATTGTAGGTTCACTAGGCGATAAGCTTTTTGGTGTTGATACAAAAGCTTCTTCATATGGTGCAATTGGTGGCGCGATTGGTTCATTAGGCGGTCCAATAGGAATTATTATCGGTTCACTACTTGGTTCTGCTATCGGTGGAATGTTTGGAAAAACTAAACAAGTAGGCTCAGGGCTTAACTTACAATCTTCTGCTGGCTTTGGTGATGTTGCAGACATTCAAGGCTATTCAAGCTTTGAAAAGAACAGCTGGTTCAATGATAAGAGTTGGACTAATGTACATGAATTAAGCTCAAGCGATAAAGCACAGATTAATTCTATATTTGGAACATTTGAATTTTTACTCGATAGCTTAACTGACAATAAAGATGTAATAGTTCAAGCTGGCATGTATAGCGGTACACAATTAATTGATACTGCACTTCCAAAAGCTTTTCTTCAATCAATGACGGGTCTAAGTAACATTCCAGCAACAATTGGCGATAGTGCATTAGATAAGGTCTTTGACTCTTGGAGTGAATACGCAATAAGTTTTGATAAAACTGTAACAGAGGCATTAACCGAATCTGTAGGCTCATTCATAACTGCTCAAAGTTCTTGGAAAAGAACAATCGCTCAAATTGATGGTGAGGACATTTTAAGTTTTGATATTGATGTTGCAAAAAAAGGTCTAAAAAATCAAATAGCAATATATAGTTCGTCTTTAAGAGATGTTGAGGGTCTTCAAAGCGCACTTGAAAATTTAGACTTCAAAGCATTTACAGAGCTTTCAAGTGAATTAATAGACCACAATTACTTCAAACCTGAAAACCTAGAGATAGTAACAGCACTAGGTAATGAACTTGGAAAACTTGCATCACTTGAAGCGCAACTTGTTGAACAATTAAAAGATGAAGAAAAACAACTTGAAGCACAAAAACAAGCTGATGCAGATACATTAAAAACATATGTAACAGCTGTAAACAAAAACTTTGATTCACTACTTGACCCTGATACTCTCTACATTGATGGCAGTAAATGGGTTGAAATTGGTGAGGCTGCATCTTGGGCTTTTAAAGTTGGTGAAGATGGCATTAGAAGTACAGCAAAGACAATTGAAGAGACACTAATTAACAATCCTAAACTTGATGAATCAGGAGATATTCTAAATAGTACAACTACATTTTTAAATGCTGCAATCACTTCACTAAACAACTTCAAAAATGCATTAGGCACGCTTAGTAAATCTGTACAGAGTAGTATTGATTCTCTTACATCTAAAACGTTTAAGTACTCAGACATTAAAAATATCTCAGGCAACTTAGCACACTCAACTAACGACACATTTATAGCAGATGCAACTGGTATGCAAAATGATATTCTAAATTGGTATCAAGGAACTACTGAGCTTAAAGGCATCTATGATGGTTTAAGTGTAAACAATAAAAGCTATACAAAAAAAGACCTGGACAATCAATTAGCAGTTGTTAAAAGTGGTAAGGATATTAAAAAAGAGATTAACACATTTAACTCTATGCTCTCAAGTTATAAAAGCACATTAGATGAGCAGACAAATATTGTTGCAAATATTGAAAGTGTAACTAATAGCCTGCATGACTCAGTAGTTAGTATGAGCCTTGATGATTCCATTAGCTATTTAAGCCATCAAGATAGAGCTGGCATTGCACTATCTGAGTATAAAACAGCCTTTGCAGGTCTTCAAGGTGCCATGAGTTCAGGTAATAGCGATGATACATCTCTATACTTAAGCCGTGTTGTTGAAAACTCAAAAGCGTATTTAACAAATCTAAAAGAGTACTCAGACTCATCTAAATATCAATTTGAATTTGCAAGAATCTCCCACCAGCTTAAAGGTGTTAATGGACTTGAAAAAGCACAAAAGACTCAAGAGGAGTTAACAGCTGAGACTAACCGCTATATGTCAGACATTCAAGAAGCAATACTCTTACATGATCCTGCCATTGCAAAAAGTACAAAAGAGTTAGCGCAAATTGCTAAAGATGAACTACTTGCACTTCAAAACCTAATTAATCAAAAAAGCTTTGACCCTACAATTAATGTGTCTCCAGTTATCTATGTAAATGGTGTTCAAACAAGTGCTTCGGTACAAAGTAATAATGTAACTTCAACACCAAGTAGTTCAACTGCTTATTCAGGACCATCTTATTCAGACTTAGTTGCTGGAAAAACAAGTGATGATTTAACACCAGCATTTGCATCACAACTTCGTGTTGCTGCACTTGCTGAAAATAATACAGCTGGTTATGCGATTGTTGAAGAGTGGCTCTCGAATGAGGGTTTTAAAAGTGGTGGTTATACAGGTTATGGGAACAGTAATACGCTAGCTGGTTCTGTGCATAAAGATGAATATGTCATAAATAGTAGACAACTAAATGACCCAATCAATCGTGACATATTAGCTCGCCTTGAAGCACAACGTAAAGGGCAAAAGTCAAATTCATTAAATATAGCTCCATCTAAAAAAGAGCAAGATTTACAAGAACAAAACGAGCTTTTAAAAGAACAAAATGAAATGTTATACGCTCAACTAACAGCACAAAAAGAGATGTTAGAGATGTTTGAAGATTGGGACGTTAACGGACTCCCAACTAAGGCGGTTGTCTAATGAATGTATTAAGACCAGTAACTTACACAATTGCAAATATGGTTTGTGCAGCTGAGAGTGCACCTGAATTTACTACAACTGCAACCTTTAATACAGGTGCTTCTGCACAAGTTGCAGCTGAAAACTCTGTATATAAATCGTTAATAGATGGAAATACCAATGGAGCTACACCATCATTAAGTGCAGACTGGATTAAAGATGGTGCCACAAATCCAAGTAGATTAAGTGATGGCTTTTTACATTCGCAAACAATAGGTGATGAGACAATTAACAATGGAAGTGTGAGCTTTGATGTTATATCAGATTCCATAGATGCTTTTGCGCTTATGAACATTGAAGCTGACACAATAGATATGACATATCTTGCAGATGATGGCGTAACTGTTATTAAACAGCAAACAGTCAATTTAATATTAAATGCTGATTTAGACATCATAGATTACATCTACAACGAAGAGGATAAACTGAAAAATAGTTATTTAGTCTATCTTCAACGTGCTTACACAACAACTGTACGAATTGCACTACATAAAACCATTGGTGTAGCAAAAGTCGGCATATGTTTACCTGGGAAAATTCTTCAAATTGGGCAATCAAAATGGGGAATAGAAACTCCAAAAAAGAACTACGGCAAACGCGTAGATAATGATTTTGGAATAAGTACATTTGTAATAGGTAAAAAAGTAAAAACAATGAAAGTAGATTGCCTTATCCCAACAGATGAATTTAGCATTATAGATAGAGAGTTAGATGATCTATTAGACACACCAACTCTATTCCTAGGAGATGCGAGAGAAAATGGACAAGAATCAACTTGGGTATATGGAACTTTGAAATCAGCAATACCAATTATGGAAAATGAACTAGGCTCAAAAATTTTAATAAAAATAGATGGATTAATTTAAAGGAGAATGAATGCCAATTGATACAGTAACAGAAATAACAGTAGTACCAAGTAAACCAGATGTTAATTTTAGGGCTACCATAAACACATGGTTTACACAGTTTGCAACTTTTTTAGCACAGTTTAATACTAGTATTGGGCAGATGAACACACTAGAAACAGCTGTGGACAATGATGCAACCGCATCAGGTCTAAACGCTCAATCAGCTCAAACAGATGCAGCTTCTGCATTAGCTTCAAAAAATGCAGCAGCACTAAGCGCAACAACTGCAACAAACGCAAAAGATTTAGCTGTTGGTGCTAAAGATGAAGCAGTAACAGTTCGTGACCAAGTAGTAGCAAACGCAACACCTGATTGGGTTTATGGAACAGATTACGCAAAAAACATTGATGTAATTTCACCAATTAATGGCTTAAAATACCGTTCAAAAATCAGTATGTTAAATAGTACGGTTGATCCAAGTTTATCTGCTGATTGGAAACTGATTGATAATAATCTATTTTTTGGAGACTTTCCTGATGAAGCAACACTACTACTAGCAGATACAACTGGCGTTGGTGCTGGATGGCGTGCAACTGTAAGTGGTGGCATTGGAGTACAAGCAACAGAATATATTTGGGATGTTCAAAATCAAAAATGGGTGCAAGTAGGAATTGAAGTAACTGCGACCCCAACATGGCTAATAGAACCAGTAGATGGAGCGGAGCAGAGTAATCAAGGTTATCAGATTAATTTTTCATATCCTGTTGGAACAACAATTGAAGTAAACCATACACTTGATGGAAATCCAGTTAACCCAATTGTGGACGTTTCAACAATTACAACTGATGGAAAATTTGGAGTTCAACTTCTTTCAGTTAACGCAAGCAACGGTAGTCATGGCTTTAGTATTGTAGCAACTGAACCAAATAAACTAGCTTCATTAGCACTTACTAAAACAATTACTGTTTTTGATAAACCTGATGTTGCACCAAATACTACACTTGTTGATTTTAGCGGTGTGAACATGAGTGCAACTAACCTTCCAAATAACAGAGGTGTTGCGTTCACTTCAAACATTCTTAATGTTGATACAACTGCATTAGCTGGCTTTACTGCTGATGGTGTCTTGCCAAAACAGAAGTTTACAACTACAACAGATATTAGAGGGCATGAAAAACTAAGAGTTAAATTCGGTAATGAGTTTAGTGATGTTGGTGTTAGCTCTATTGTAGATAACGCTGGAATATACACTGTAACACTTGCACAAGCACTAGCTTATGATTTAATAGGCGGTGAAAAATACAATAATTTAACTCTTACAGATTTAACTGCAAGTGCTGGAACTGAAACAACATTTGTAACAGCTACACCAGTGGCACTGGATGAGTACATTACCGTTGTTGATGATTTAGGAAATATTTATAATAAAGTTGTAACTGCTGTTAGCGGAACATATACCGTAACAGTTGCAAGTGTTGGAGTTGGTAGAACAATTGCATCTGCATTTAGTAGAGCTGATGCTATGGAGATTACTACAACTGCAACAGGTGGAGTAGCTGGTGCTTATACGTTTGATACCCTATATGAAGTTTATAAAGGTCAATCAATAGAAACATTAGGTGCTGGTGGCTATGGTAATACTGAGGCTATTAGTGGAGTTAGTTCAGCTATTAATAGCGATACAAGTGCTGATACTATTGTTGGTATATTGCCAGCTACCACACTGCATTGGCAATTAAATGATACAGGTACAAGTGGAACTTGGACAGGAACAGAAACATATGCTGTTGGGCAATTTGGCAATGGTGCTTCTTTAGATGGTGCTAGCTATGTAATAAGTGCAGTTACGCCAACAGCTAGTGCAGATTTTACTCTATCTAGCTGGTTTAAACTTACCACAGTAACAGGGACTCAAAGGATTATGGGTTTCAATGATGGTAGTGATATAGCAAATGGTGGTCTTTATGTAAATGCAACAGGAGCAGAATTAACAATCGGTGGTGTGTGTGCTCATACAGATACAGGGATATTCACACTTGTAGCAGGGACTATGTACCACATGGTTACTACTTATACTGCTGGGGAAAATGTAAGAATATATATAAATGACGTACTAGTCTTTACAATAGCTTCGACTACATTTACCACTACCTCTACTGTTAGGGTGGGTCTTGGTGGTAATTACACGCTTAGTGGCATGATGGCTGGTATAGCAGACCAGCTAAGGTTCTATCAAGGCGTTGTAGCAACGCAAGCACAAGTAACTAGCTTATTTACTGAGACTGGAATAACTTACACAGCAACCATAGCAAACAACCCAGCAAACGGTGTTAGACTTGTAGATGAGATTGCTATGACAAGCGAAATAGCACTTGGTGCAAACTATGCCAAATATACAAACAGTGTTAGGCTTTTAGCAGATAACATTTTTAGCAGTGCAACAAATGTAAATACTTTAGTATTAACTAAAGAGGTATTCATTGGTGACACTTTATCTGTTTGGAACACTGTAACGAGTGTTTATGATGAAGTTGCAGCAAGTGCTGTAAGTATTAACAATCTTCAAAACACTACACTACTAGGTGGTACTGATATATCAATCACTCCTTTAACTTCAACTAAAAATGCTACTGCTGGATGGGCTAATAGCTCATCATACTCAGAACAATTTGTTGGTAGAGGACTTATATATTGGCAAGTAACTGTACAACAATCAACTACTGCTATTGGTATATCAACAGACAAAACAGAACAAACAAACTATTTAGGCTCAACTGCTAATGGGTGGGCTTATCATGCAGATGGGTGGGCTTACACTAATGGTGTAGGTACAAACCTAGCGGTTACTTACATCGCTGGAGATGTTATTGGTGTTTTATACGATACTGCAACTGGTAACTTATCATTTTATAAGGGAGGTGTCTTGGTTGCTGGTGGGAATACTTATACTCTTGGTGCTAATATAGATGTATATACTGCATCATCAATAAGTCCAGCAGGTGGAACTTGTGTTTATGATTTTGCAGTTGCTAGTAAGCCAGTAGGGGCTACTTCAGCTATAAACCCAATGTTGTATTCTACATATACTGTAACAGTACCAACAATTGACGTATCAACAACAGACGTTCGTATATTTAAAGTACCAACAGTTAAAACAAAATTCGGTGTTAATGCTTGGATAGCAAACAGTGTTGACACCATTACTAGCGCAGATGCTACAGCGGTTACAGTTACTTATGCAAAAGTAGCAGATGACATTGTGGCAGATATTGACGGTGAGCAGACTATACAAGCTCTTATTGAAAACCCTGGAAACGTACAAGCGTTTAATTCAGCATTGGAGGCGGTGTAATATGGAATTAGAAGAGGAAAGAACAACTGGTAATCCTTTAATTAGTGGTAGTACAAAAACTGTAGCGGTAGAGAAATTATCTACCAGAATAGGTAAGTCAGCTCAAAAAAGACTTAAAACTGAAAAGTTAACAATCAAAACAGCATCTGGAAAAGTGTTTGATGCCAACAAAGATGCAATTGCAATGATGGGTGAGACTGTTGATTGCGCGATTGCTAAAACGCTTCTTGCTGGTGGTAATGTTCCAGCACTACTTAATACTCCATTACCTTTTCAATGGATCGATGGAAGTGCTGAAAATCTATTGATGGATGTTACATATGGGGAACTTCAAGAGGCTAGAGAAATAGCAGATGCAACTTTTTCAGCAGAGTGGGTGATATAGATGAAAAGCTATTTTTTACAAACTAGACTAGAAACAAGCGTTGGTATTGATGGCAAGATTAGAACATTACTAACACCTCTCTCTTATTATAGTGTGTTGCTAGATGAAGTCATAACCGTACCAATTGGGTTTGAAACTGATTTTGGTTCAATCCCTCAAATGTTTCAAAACATTTTGCCAAAAGATGGAACGTCACTCTTTGCGTATATCATTCATGATTTGCTATATCAAATTACATATAGAAACGACAGATTATTGTGTGACAGCGTACTAAAAGAAGCACAAGAGTGTTTAGGTGAGAGCTTTTATGCACGTAATACCGTTAAATTAGGTCTGCGTATTGGTGGTGCTAAAGCTTGGAACGAACATAAAAATAAAGGATTAAGAAATGCGTAAAATATTATTGAGTTTAGCTTTGGTGTTTTTGTTCAGTGGGTGCGTATTTACAAGTAGCAAAAGTTTTACAACTTCAAGCCTTGGCACACCGCAAGTTAATAGCACAATCTTTTTTTCTTCAGGTAATGGAGATATGAGTGCGAGAATGAGTGCAAGAGATATGAACGTATCTTTTTTAGGTTTTGAAGAAAAATAATGTTTGAAGAATACTCAATGGCAATTAAAGTAGTAGTTTTTAATCTATTATATATTCCACTTGTTAATCTTCTTTTATGGCTGGATCTATCTGCTGTTCAGTTGGTTATATTAGCGATACTACTAGCTTTTGATTTCATTACAGGAGTGTTCAAAGTAATAGTGATAAAAGGCAGTCTTAGAAGTTGCAGAGCAATGGCTGGTATCTTGACAAAAATATCTGTAATGATAATGGTTTTTGCATTGGCGTTGATGGCAAAGGGTTTAAATATGAATTTTGAAATCTATATCTCTACTTTTATATCTTTACTTATTTTGTCAGAGACTTATTCAATAGTTGGAAATGTCTACTCTATTAAGACAAAAGAAGAAGTAGCAGAGTTCGATGCAGTAGCAATGACAATTAAAAAAGTTAGGGTGACAATAGAAAAGCTTTTGATGATAACAAGGAATGAAATATGAATTTAATTGACTCAATCATAGCTAATGAGGGTTTTAAAGCTAAACCGTACATTGACCCTTTAGCTCATGAAAACATACCAGCTGATGCATATGCAATTATTAAAAAATATTGGAAAGAACTTGTGCCAACTTTTGGCCATGGTCACACGTACATTAGTCAAAAAGGCAGTAAGGCACTTATAGCTTTTAAAATTGAGCGTATTGAAAAAGTTTTAAGTAAAAAAATAGACTTTTTTATAACTGCCCCAGTAGAGGTTCAAGATGTTTTATGTGAAATGGCTTATCAAATGGGAGTTTATGGACTTTTGAAGTTTCATAATACTTTACATCATTTAGAAAAAGAATATTATGAAATGGCATCTGTTGAAATGTTAGATAGTCATTGGGCGAGGCAGACACCTAGTAGAGCCAACAAGCTTTCAAAACGAATACTAGCTTTGGCTGAATAGTAGGGGGATGTATGTCATAAAATTGACCCAATCCGCAAAAGATAAGATCAATTTAGGTGCGACAGATATTAGTGGTATCCATCGCGGCGTAATAATACCATAACAGTAAAAATGGTAATAAAACGTAGGAATACCCATGAAGCAGTTAAAGCCACCCTTTGGTTGGGTTGGAGGTAAGTCAAAACTTGCCGATGAAATAATCAGCTTATTTCCAAAACATCGTTTATATGTAGAAGTTTTTGCAGGCGCATTAAATATTCTATATAGAAAAAGACGTCCACATTCAAGCAAACAAGCCGAAGTTGTTAATGACATTAATGGAGAACTCATTAATCTTCATAGAGTAATTAAATTAAATCCGCAATCATTAGCAGCTTATTTAAATGAACTGCTCATAAGTAGAACTCTTTTTAATAATATACGAGATAACAAAATAAAGCCCAGGAACAAACTAGAAAGAGCTGCATTCTATTATTATCTGCTATCACAAAGTTTTGGCTCAAAAGGAGATAATTTTGCAATGCAAGCCAAGACTTCACGACCAAGAGATGTTTATAGAGGGTTCACTATCTGGTCAAGGCGTTTAAAATTTGTAACTGTTGAGAATATGAGTTTTGAAAAGCTAATTTCAGAATACAATCAAGATGATGCATTCTTTTACTGTGACCCTCCATATTTTGGTACAGAAGATTATTATAAAAATACAGGTGGTTTTGCTACCAAAGAGCATATTGCTTTGCGTGATAGTTTGGCTAAGGCTAAGGGTAAATTTCTTGTAAGCTATAACGATCATCCATTTATAAGAGACTTATACAAAGATTATAGGATTGAGCAATCAAAAGAGATTGATTATACACTTGGAGCAAATGTGCATGAGCAAAAGAAAAAAGTTAGGGAGATTTATATTATGAATTATGAAGAAGAGGGATTATTTTCGTTTAATTAATGAAGTAAGTAGGTGTGTACTAAAAAGTGCTAAAGGCTATTAACCTTTATTTTTTTGGTGAAAATATTCGCTGTAACTGTCAGCTGAATTGTCAGTAAAAGTCGTGCAAAATCACTGACACTTTGTTGTTTTTAAAGTTTTAAATCCCCAAATTTAGGGCTTTACAGGTCTATGGTACCGAGAGCCGGAATCGAACCGGCACGGGATTACTCCCACCAGATTTTGAATCTAGCGTGTCTACCAGTTTCACCATCCCGGCGCCTATATTTGCGATTGCGAATGGTACATTTTTTTGACTTAAGCAGTGCTAAAAGAGGTGTTTTAGCACGTTTAGGATGTTATGAAGCTACAGATTCTTTTAGTTTTTTTCCAACTTTGAACTTTACAGCCGTTGTTGCTGGCACATCTACAACTCTATCAGTACCTGGAACTTTTGCAGTACGAGCAGCACGTGCAGCGGTACTGAATGTACCAAAACCTATGAAACTAACTGTTTTACCATCTGTCAATGATTCAGTAATAGTATCTAAAAATGCGTCCAATGCAGCTTCAGTGTCTTTTTTTGACAGACCAGCTTTACTAGCAGCTTCTTGAATAAATTCAGCTTTTTTCATATTAATAAATTCCTTTAAGTCATTTTATTGTGAAATATTACACTTTTTTTTAACATAAAGCAAGCAATTACGGTAATCATTAAGTAATTATGCGTAATGTCGATATTTTATAACAATTAAATTAACATTAATTTTAGTTTTTTAAAAAGAGTAAAATAGTAGAAAAATACTTGGTATTAAAATTGCTTTTATACTTTTAATGAACCATTAGGAGGTTATCATGCGTGTTACTCAATCAGCTTATTATAAGAATATGAGTTTCGACAAAGATGGTATTAATCAAGAACTCCTTCGTGTAAATAAACAGATAGCATCAGGTAAGCAGATTCAGTACGGGCATGAAGATAGTGCAATCTTTGCTGATACTATGCGTTTAGATAATGAGCTAACAGCACTTACTCAAGTTAAAAAGACAAGTGAGAATGCAAAGCTTTTTAGTCTTAACTCTGATGATACAATTACTCAAATGACTCAAAACTTAGAACAGTTTAAAGTTAAATTAATTCAATCTGCTAGTGATATTCAATCTGATTCAAGCCGTGAAGCATTGGCAAAAGAGTTAGAGACGATTAAAGATAATTTAATCAATCTTGCAAATACTTCGGTTAATGGCAAATATCTTTTTGCTGGATCTGCTCTTAGAGTGCGTCCAGTTGATGCAAATGGGGAGTATCAAGGTAATGATCAAAGTTTAAATGCATTTTTTGGTTCAGGGGTAAAGCAAGCATATAATATTAGTGGACAAGAGCTGTTTTTGGGCGATGATAACAATCGTAGAAGAAAAGTTACAACAAATGTGCGTCTGCTTAACCAGACAGCACTACACTCTGATATTATGGTTAAAGGTTCACATGTTACTGCTAATAGTGAGGTATATTTAAAAGAGACAGATACTATTAGAGATATGGTAGGTGATGACGATTTTGATTCTGAAAATAATGGAGATACACACTTTTACATTCAAGGTAGAAGAAGTAGTGGTACAACCTTTAAAACTACTTTGTCATTAACAAGTGCATCTAACATCACAGATCTTTTAGGTCAAATAGGTGATGCTTTTGGAAATACGAACGCCTCAAAAGTTGTAGATGTTAAGTTAAATCCAGCAGGACAAATTGAAGTTATTGACCTTGCTAAGGGAAGCTCACAAATACAGTTTAGTATGGTTGCAGCAGATACACTAGTTACTGATATTGATCAACTAGCACAAGGTGGTATTGAAACAATAGATTTTAATGTAAGTCAATATGAGCCTTTGAAAGCACTCTCTAAAGTAGATAGTATATTAAATCAATACAATAAGACAGAACTATCACTTAACACAACTTTTATAGCAGATGATGGAAAACGTGCTACTGCTGAGACTACACTTTTTAACATCATGGGTGATGGAGCTCTTGATTCAATAGTTTTAAGTGGTATAGATACAACAGGTGCAGCTGTTAATGTAAACTTTGCAGTTGATGCAACTACTAATATGAAAGATTATACAACTGCGATAGAAAATGCCTTTGGACCAGGAATATCAGCAGATATATCAAGTGGTAAAATAGAGATGGCAGATCGTTCTGCTGGTGCACTTGCATCAAAAGCTACATCTGTAAAAATGTCTTTTGAGGGGAGTCTTGGTGGTGCCCCTGTTAAAATATTTTCACCAAACTCTTCACTTACATTTGATAGAAACTTTTTTGAAAAAAGTGGTTCAACTATAACTGGAAACTCATCTCAAATTATTCGTAGCGATAACAAATTTGCTACAGAAAGTACCACAATAAGAGAGATAGCTGGAGTAACTACAGTTGCAAGTGCTACAAAAACTACAGTTATGAAACTTGAGGGTGAAGATATTAACGGAAAAGCTTACGATGCAAGTATTAACCTTAATAAATTTGGTTCAACCTTTTCTATAAACGGGACACAATATGACATATTAGATGCAAATGGGCAACCAACTCCTGCAGATAGTATTACATATAAACAGATATTTGATATTACCTCTATGGTAATTTCAGATAATACTGGTGGTTTAGTTCCATCTACACTACCAGCAGCTCCAGCTATTCCAACAGCCCCAATTCCAGCAGCTGATCCAGCAGCAGTTTTAGCCTATAATGATGCTATTACATTATCTGAAAAAAGTGTTGAAGTTAAATTCAATAATGCCTCTCAAATTGTTGTAAGAGATAAGACAACAGCAATTACAAAAATGCAGATGACAATGTATGATAGTACAACTACTTCATTTCCAGCAAATGGTAGTGAGGGAAGTGCTTTAACATTTAATACAAATGATGCTATTACTATAACAGATGCTAAAACATCTGTTTTTGCAGATTTAAATAGAATGATTGAATCTGCTAGACTTGGCCGTATTCGTGCAGATGGAGCAGTTGGAGACCCAAGGGCTCTTGGTGTACAGAACTCTATTTCATTAATAGATGATGTTTTAACTCATTTTGAAAATAAACATACAAAGAATGGTTCTCAGACAAATTCTCTTCAGAACTCTATTGAACGTCATGAGGTACTAATGGTAAACACTCAATCAATCCGTTCAGAAGTTTTAGATACCGATGTTGCAGATGCAGCTGTACGTATAAAACAACTAGATTTAAATTATCAAGCACTCCTTTCTACAGTATCAAGAGTAAATAGTCTATCCTTAGTAAACTATTTACGATAAAATTCTATTTTTTTAAAAGGAACTTCCATTTTCAGAGATATATTTTTTATTTTAACGGCTGGTATTGTAGTTTTTTTAGCATATTCAACTTTTATGTATGAAGTATCAATTGTAGGTAGTTATGGGCATGCTTTTGCAGAGTTTAATCAAAATAACTTTGGATATTTGAGTTTTGTCTATACTCCTCTTTTATTGGTTTCACTATATCTACTCTATAAAACAGAAAAATTAACAATTCGTCATGCAGAAATCTCACTCTCTATAGTTCTGCTATTTTTTATGCTTCTTATTTTACAGACTCTATTGGTCAAAGGTGCTTTAACTGGATCTTTAGCATCTGGTTTTGTCTCTTTTATATCACCTTTTGTTGGTGTTGCTGGTGTTTGGATATTTTGGGTAATGATGAATGCTTTAGGTGGAGTAATATTAATTGATATGAACTTAAAAGATTTATTTTCAAAGTTAAAGCCAAAAGAGAAAAAAGACCCAATAGTAAAATATGAACCAGCTCCTAAAAAACAGGCTCCTAAAAAAAGTCTGAAAGTCAAGCAAGAGAAGGTAGATGTTGTTGCAGATACGCAGAGTATTATTCAAGAGACTATTATTGAAAAAGAGGATGTACCTGAGGTTAAAGAAGAGCCAATTAATATAGAAGAGAGTACTAATCAGTCAGTGATGGACTTAATCGAGCCATCTAAAGAGCCTGAGGTAGTTGTAGAAATAGAGCCAAGTATGGCAGAAGACAAGATAGTTGAAGTAGATGAAAAACCTCATGCGACTATTGTTGAAGAGCTTGAAGAGAATAAACAGTTTCTAGATCAGATTGACAAAGGTGAACAAGAGAAACCTAAAAATTTCTCATTACCTAAGCTAGAGTTTTTAGCAAAACCATCTACAAAAAGTACAGAGATAAATGAAGCAGCAATAGATGCAAAAATTGAGGAGTTAATTGAAAAATTAGCACAGTTTAGAATTGATGGTGATGTTATAAGAACATACACAGGTCCTGTTGTAAGCACTTTTGAGTTCAAGCCAGCTGCTCATGTTAAGGTATCAAAGATTTTAAACCTTTCTGATGATTTAGCGATGGCTCTTCGTGCAAAAACAATTAGAATACAAGCACCAATTCCTGGAAAAGATGTAGTAGGAATCGAGATTCCAAATGATAAAGTTGACACAATCTACCTACGTGAAGTACTAGAGAGTAAGCTCTTTCAAGAAGCAGCGTCACCATTAACAATTGTTATGGGTAAAGATATTGTTGGAAAGCCTTTTATAACAGATCTTAAAAAGTTACCACATTTACTAATTGCAGGTACTACAGGTAGTGGTAAAAGTGTTGGAATCAATTCAATGATTCTAAGCTTGCTTTATAGAAATTCACCAGATCAGTTACGTCTTCTTATGATAGATCCAAAAATGTTGGAGTTTTCAATATATAACGATATTCCACATCTATTGACTCCTGTAATTACAAAAGCTGCTCAGGCAATTACTGCACTTAATAATATGGTCTATGAAATGGAACGCCGTTATGTACTTTTAAGTGAGTCAAGAACAAAAAATATAGATAACTACAATGAAAAAATGAAAAAAATTGGTGCTGAGACACTACCTTTTATAGTAGTTATTATTGATGAGCTAGCCGACCTTATGATGACAAGTGGAAAAGATGTTGAGTACTCAATTGCAAGACTTGCTCAAATGGCAAGAGCAAGTGGTATACACTTGATTGTAGCAACACAAAGACCTAGTGTTGATGTTGTAACTGGACTTATTAAAGCAAATTTACCATCACGCGTTAGTTACAAGGTAGGACAGAAAATTGATTCAAAAGTTATTTTAGATTCAATGGGAGCAGAATCATTGTTAGGGCGTGGAGATATGCTATTTACTCCTCCTGGAATGAGTGGTCTTGTACGTCTTCATGCACCTTGGAGTTCTGAAGAGGAGATTGAAACTATTGTAGAGTACATAAAAGATCAGCGTCCACCTCAATATGATAATAGCTTTTTGGATGTTTCTGAAGATGGTGATGGTGGTTCAACTACAGTTATTAGTGAAGCAGACTTAGATGAAATGTATGAAAATGCTAAATCTATTGTTTTGAGTGAAAAAAAGACCTCTATTAGCTATCTACAGCGTCGCTTGCAAATAGGTTACAACAGAGCAGCAAGAATTGTTGAACAGTTAGAGAAAAAAGGTGTTCTTTCTTCTCCAAATACAAAAGGTAATAGAGAGATATTAGTTTAACTTTTCACTCTATTTGTTACAATTTTACACATGCTTAAAACAATGGTGTAACTTTTAGTAACAATAAAGGCTAGATAAAGAGTAATGTTAGTTATAATCGCACAAATATTACACCTAGGAGACTTAAATGGCTTTTATTGAAGATTACAAAAAACATGTTGCTGAGCGTGAGGCACTAGGCGTTCCGCCACTTCCACTTGATGCGAAACAGACTGAGACTGTTATAGAAATGATTAAAAGTAAAGAGGGTAACACTGAAGAGTTATTAGCTCTTCTATTTAATCGTGTAAGCCCAGGTGTTGATGATGCTGCTTTTGTTAAAGCTGCATTTTTAAATGATGTTGCACAAGGAAATACTAAAGTAGATTCTATTTCTGTTGTGAAAGCTGTTGAAGTTTTAGGAACTATGCTTGGTGGTTACAATGTTAAACCTCTAGTAGATGCACTTAGTTTAAGTGATGCTGAAGCTGTAAAAGCTGCTGTTGAAGCGCTAAAACATACACTTTTAGTTTATGATGCATTTAATGATGTTGCAGATTTACACAAAGCTGGAAACGCAGCAGCTACTGAGGTTATGAACTCTTGGGCAAATGCTGAGTGGTTTACTTCTAAGTCTGAACTTGCTGAGAAAATTACTATTTCAGTATTTAAAGTTCCAGGTGAGACTAATACAGATGATTTATCTCCAGCTTCTGAAGCATTTACTCGTTCAGATATTCCATTACATGCAAACTCAATGCTTGCAGCAAAAATGGACAATCCACTACAAGTTATTAAAGACCTAAAAGCTAAAGGTCATCCTGTTGCTTATGTTGGTGATGTTGTAGGAACTGGATCTTCAAGAAAGTCTGGTATTAACTCTGTTCAGTGGCATTTAGGTGAAGATATAGCTGGTGTTCCTAATAAACGTACTGGCGGTGTAGTTCTTGGTGGAATTATTGCTCCAATTTTCTTTGCAACAAGTGAAGATTCAGGTGCACTTCCATTAGAGCTTGATGTAACTCAAATGGAAACGGGTGATGTTGTTGATATTTTCCCTTATGAGGGAAAAGCAGTTAAAAATGGCGAAACAATTGCTACTTTTAAATTAAACCCAAATACTATAACAGACGAAGTTCGTGCTGGTGGACGTATACCACTGATTATTGGTCGTGGGTTAACAAGAAAAGCTCGTGAGGCTTTAGGTATGGGTGGTGAAGAAATTTTCTTACGTCCTGAGCAACCTGCTGACAATGGTAAAGGTTATACTTTAGCTCAAAAAATGGTAGGTAAGGCATCTGGTTTAGAGGGTGTTCGTCCTGGAATGTATGTTGAACCTGAAACTTTAACAGTAGGTAGTCAAGATACAACTGGTCCTATGACAAGAGATGAGATTAAAGAGCTAGCAGCACTTGGATTTAATGCAGACTTTGTTTTACAAACATTCTGTCATACAGCTGCATATCCAAAACCATCAGATATAGAAATGCAACATACTCTTCCAGACTTTATTTCAAATAGAGGTGGTGTTTCTCTTAGAACTGGTGATGGTGTTATTCACTCTTGGTTAAATAGAATGGTTCTTCCTGATAGCGTTGGAACTGGGGCAGATAGCCATACTCGTTTTCCTCTTGGTATATCTTTTCCTGGTGGATCTGGAATTGTTGCATTTGCTGGTGTTACTGGTTCTATGCCTCTTACAATGCCTGAATCAGTTCTTGTTAAATTTTCAGGAAAAATGCAACCAGGTATTACACTTAGAGATTTAGTTAATGCTATTCCTCATAAAGCTATTAAAGATGGTCTTTTAACAGTTGAGAAAAAAGGTAAAAAGAACGTATTTGCTGGACGTATTATGGAGATAGAAGGATTACCTGATCTTAAAGCTGAACAAGCTTTTGAACTTTCTGATGCGTCTGCAGAACGTTCAGCAGCTGCATGTACAGTTCATTTAAATAAAGAGCCTGTTATTGAGTATGTTAAGTCTAATGTAGTACTTCTAGAGCAGATGATTAAATCTGGTTATTCAGATTCACGTACGATTCAAAGACGTGTAGATAAATTTAACGATTGGTTAGCTAATCCAACATTAATGGAACGTGACGCTGATGCTGAGTATGCAGCTGTAATTGATATTAATCTTGATGAAATTACAGAACCAATTGTTGCTTGTCCAAATGATCCAGATGATGTTGCAACTCTTTCAGAAGTTTTAGCTTCAGATCGCCCAACAAATATCGAAGAGGTATTTGTAGGTTCATGTATGACAAATATCGGTCACTATCGTGCATTAGGTGAAGTTCTAAAAGGTGAGGGACAAGTTCCTGTAAAACTATGGGTTGTTCCACCAACAAGAATGGATGAAACACAACTTACTGAAGAGGGTTACTACTCAATATTTGGTGCTTCAGGTGCACGTACTGAAATTCCTGGATGTTCACTATGTATGGGTAACCAAGCAAGAGTTGCTGATGGTGCTATAGTTTTCTCAACATCAACTCGTAACTTTGATAACCGTCTTGGTAAAGGTGCACAAGTTTATCTTGGTTCAGCTGAACTTGCTGCTGTATGTTCTAAGCTTGGACGTATTCCAACTGCACAAGAGTATCAAGATATAGTTCCTGCTAAAATTGCTGGAAAAGAAGATGAGATTTATAAATATTTGAACTTTAACTTAATTCAAGACTACAAACTAGATTAAAAACCTCTAACCCCGCTATATGGCGGGGAAACTGCAAGAAGGTCTCTATTATGGAAAGAATATTAATTGTAGAAGACAACAAGTCTTTGGCAAGCCTTATGAGTAAAAAAATAACTACTGGTACTGAATTTCAGGTAGATATTGCATATAACATGCAAGAATCAAAACTATTCACTAGGGCAAACAAATATTTTTTAGCAATTTTAGATGTTAACCTTCCTGATGCTCAAAATGGTGAAATTGTTGATTTTATGCTTAGCATTGAACAACCATCTATAGTCTTGACATCAAATACTGACAAGTCATTAAGAAAAGAGTTACTCAGTAAAAATATTATTGATTATGTAAACAAAGGCGGAGTTGAGGATATTTTGTATGTAATAAGTACAATAAATAGACTTAGTAAAAATCGAAAGCATAAAGTCATGGTGGTTGATGATTCAATGATGTTTCGTAAGCAGATTACACAAATGCTCCGTAATCTTTTTTTCCATGTTTATGTATGTGCACACGGTGAAGAGGCAATTAATACTTTAGAGGAACATCCAGATATAAAAGTTGTTTTGACAGATTATAATATGCCCGTAATGGATGGTCTTGAATTGACTAGGGAGATTCGTAAAAAGTACTCTAGAAATGATTTATCTATTTTTATGCTCTCTTCAAAAAATAATGAAGATGATATTGCACTTTTTCTAAAACGTGGAGCGAATGATTTTATAAAAAAACCATTTAACAAAGAGGAGTTCTCTTGTCGCTTAAATAACTCAATAGAGGCTTTAGAGAACGTTCAGACACTTACAAATCATGCAAAAAGAGATTTTTTAACAGGAGTCTATAGCAAACAGTATTTTCTTGAGTATGCAAATGAGTATTTTGAAACTGCAAATCATGATGGTAAATCTTTTGCATTAGTGGTTTTGGGAATCGATCAATTAAATGATATTATTCAAAAGCATGGTAGTACATATGGTGAAAAAGCGATTGTAGTTTTTTCTGAAATTCTAACAAGTAGTACTGAATATAGAGATGTAGTTTCTCATTTTGGTGAGGGTGTATTTGTTGTTTTAATTCAAGATATAATTGAAGATAATATATCAGAAATTTTAGAGCGTATTCGCTTAAAAGTCAAAGGCTGTTTTGTTGATTTAGATGGTGAAAATTTTATGGACCTTACTACCTCTATTGGATATTCAATAACTCATGATAATACGCTAGAAGATATGATTGATGCTGCTGACATGATGCAATATAATGCGCTAAATGCTGGTGGGAATAGGGTAGTTGGTTAACTCTGTAAAGGCTTTTTTTTGAATACAGAAGATTATATTATATCGCTATTTTCAAAAACAAGTAGTTGTATTGGTGATGATGGTTGTGTAAAAGATAGGTTAGTCTACTCACAAGATGCTTTTTTTGAAAATGTACATTTCAAATATAGTTGGATGACTCCATTTCAAATTGCATATAAATCTATGATAGTAAATATTTCAGATGCGATTGCTATGAACGCTGTTCCTAAATATGCACTGCTTAGTGTAGCAGTTCCATCTTCAATGAGCCGTTTAGAGATTTCACAGCTTCATGATGGTTTTACAAAAGCTGCTGATGAATTTGGTATTGAAATTATAGGTGGAGATACTATTTCAAATATTAAGTTAGATATTTCTGTAACTGTTGTCTCTAATACTGCTAAACCACTAACTCGTAAAGGTATAAGAAAAGGCGATTTAATCGCATATACTGGTGATTTAGGACGCTCTAAAAGAGATTTAAAGAGATTGCTACGTGGATATAAAGTAAGTAGTCAATCTCGTTTTATAAAGCCTGAACTTAGATCAAAATTTATTTTTAGTACTGCTAAATATTTAAGTGCTGGTATGGATATTTCTGATGGGCTATTAACAGAGATGGGTCGTCTATCTAAGATAAATACTCTTAACTTTAAACTATATAGTAAATTAAATAAAAGCTTAGCGTGTAGCGGTGAAGAGTATGAGATGTTAATAACCTTTTCACCACGTCATCTAAAACGAATAAAGCAAGAAGCTAAAAAGAGTAGAACACCTTTAAACGTTATAGGCGTTGCAGTTAGAGGTAAATTTGGTTATAAGTGCAAAGCACAACATTTTAAATAAAGAGATTATTAATGAATAGAGACTATTTTTTACAACATTCACCGATTGATTTTAACTTTACACAAAGTCCACGTGACTTTGTTGTAGAAGAGATTCCACTGTATGAGTTTACTGGCGAGGGAGAGCATTTAGCCATTAAAATCAGAAAAAAGAACTTAACAACGTGGGATATGTTACAAGCACTTTCAGAACATATTGGCGTAAAGGTACGTGACATTGGTTACGCAGGGCTTAAAGATAAAAATGCATTAACAGTTCAGTATATCTCTATTCATAGAAATTTTAAAGAAAAGTTAGAAAAATTTGAGCATGAGAGTATAAAAATACTTGAAATGACTCATCATAAAAATAAAATAAAACTTGGTCATCTAAAAGGTAATAAGTTCTTTATACGCCTAAAGCGTGTGGCACCTGTTGATTCAAAAAAGATTGAAGAGGCACTAAAGAGAATTGAAAAATATGGAATGCCAAACTTTTTTGGCTACCAGCGTTTTGGAAACTATGGAGACAACTATCTTCAAGGTGAAAAAATTGTTAATGGTGAACTTAAAATGCGAGATCAAAAGAAGAAGCGCTTTTTACTAAATGCCTATCAGAGTTTTTTATATAATAATTGGTTAAGTAAACGTCTTCAAATTAGCCGAATAGTTGAAAGTTTTTCAGTAACTGAAGCAGCATTAGCATTAAATATGGATGAGCAAACTGTAGCTTTATTGAAAGCTCAAGAACATCCTTTTAAAATTTTAAATGGTGATGTTTGTAACCACTATCCAGTTGGCAGAGTGTTTGTAAGTGAGAACGAAAATGATGACGCAAAACGTTTTTTAGAAAGAGATATAAGTGTTACAGGACTTCTAAGTGGTAGAAAAGCTAGAAATGCTGAAAAAGATGCGTTAGAAGTTGAAAATGAGTATGTTAAAGATGTTCCATGTGATGGTGATCGCCGATATGCTTGGATTTGGCCAGAAGAGATAGAGGGTGAATATAAATCTGAAGAAAACTGGTTTGAGCTACATTTTTACCTACCTAAGGGGTGCTATGCTACTGTTTTACTTGAAGAGTTAGCGCATAAATCACTTAAAGAGTAAGTTAAATATCTAGTGTATAGTTAAAGTTTGAAGGTAAATACCAACATAAAAATATGCTTTTTTTGTCAGTATTTTTTACAAGGGATGATAAAAATAATATCGTCAGTTCTACTTTATACTTTAGTTTGATTTTTAAAATAACCACTTTTTTATCTTGTTATTAGTTCGTTAACCGTTGGTGTCGATATTGTTATTAAGTTAGAAGTTAAACCCCTTATAGCTTTTGACTACTTTAATACTACTTCCCCTTATAAGTTTTGTCATTTTAACTCAAGTAACTTGCTTGGGTTAAAATAATCCTCATTAAATCCTAAATATATGGGGCTTTAAAAAATAAAGTATCCCTTTTTTATACACTTTTAAATGACTTTGAGTACTCCTAAATATCTATTTATGTTGATTTTTAAATCATGTTTCAACTTCATCAACAACATATACAATCTTACCTCTTGCTACTTTTTGATGATATGGCAATGGGTCATTTAATCTACCTCTATAATCTTTTTGACTCGATATTGATATATTATAAATCTCTTCAAACTCTTTTGTTGTGATATTCTTTTTAGATTGCATTTTTTTCACTTCATCTTCAATATCTAATACTTCTTTAACCTGATTAGACTTTTCTAATAAATGGTTGCTTGACTAATGGTTTGGAGATTAAGTAGCAAGTGGACTATCCTCTGGGATGAAAAACAATACGCTTTTAAGATTACTGCACTATTCTGAAAGTGATGAAGCGATAAGAAGTGCAATAGATAAAGAGGTGCTTGATTCTGTTGGTGCAAACCCAAATAAATTTACAGACGGAGAGGTAGTTGCAAAACTAAATAAAAAAGTTCTCTATTTTAGGACTCTGTATGTTCCTGATGATTTTATTAAGGGTATTAAAATTATGTGAAATGGACGCGAAGTTCGCGTTCATTGGGTAGATTGTGGAAAAAAGTTTCAATAAACGCGAATTTGAGATCATTCTTTATGGTAATAACTACTCAATTAAACACTGCAATAACACTACTTCTCAAAATAATCAATATATCACCTAACTGATCCACTAGATTTTGGATCAGGACAAGTACAATAAGCTTCTACCCTGGCAGTACATTCATGTTGCTGAATCCATTTCCCTGGTGCTAAGTCTTTACAAGATGCTCTTTTCTCAAGGATTGTTTTTGATAAAATACTTACATCATTACTTCTGCTATCTATATTTTTACAATATTTACCATTCTTAATATTTGCATTTGCAACAGCATAAGATCTTGCAAACGAATCTCCTTTCAAATATTTAGTTTTACTATAAGCAGTAGAAGTTACTGTACCTGGATAAACTTTTACTTTACCAAAATATGCTGTAGCATAGGAACACGTTCCTTTTGTTACGTTAGAAGATGGTAAATATGTATTACTACTATCATCATCTGAAGTTTCACTATCATTGCTTGTAGGACTTTTCCTTCCACTTACTATTTCTAAATAGTCTTTAATATGATTTGTAATCACAGGTACAGTATCAAACACATTTTTTGGCGTTGAAGAAATATCTGCATCAGCAAAATTACCGTCATATACTAATTCAGTATATTTATCGTTAAAATAATCCTCTATATCTGATGGAAAACTTTCAAGTGTATCATTAAGGTATTGTAATCTATCGACTATAGTCTCTTCTTTAAGTATTGCATCAATTGTATTTACAACATACCCGAGTCCAATAACAGCTATCCATAAAGGCATTACCCTTGTATTTTTTTTATATATTACTGGATCATCATTTTTAACCAATGCTTCACCAGCACTAATACCTGAACTTGATTTACTAGAGCTACTTGATTCATTGCTACTAATTGGTGCTGACTTTTCATCACTTAAAGGTTCTTTACCCTCATAGGTAAAAGCTTTTGAAACACCAAATGTAAATATGTCAAATATCCTTTGCCTATAGTTATCATATCTGACATCAATGATAGACCTTACAGAGTTTGAACTTATCTCATATATGTATTTTACTTTGTTGTATTTCAATTGAAACAGTAGTGCTCCACCATTTAATTCTTTTGGAAACATGATAAATGAATCAAATTTTTTATCTTTAAAATTTCCATATAAAATATTGTTGTTGTGAGTTAATATTTTAAAGCCAACATTACTTGAATTTTGATTGTACAAAGTAAATGAATTAATATTTTGCATTACTTTAAATGGCATGGTTTTTTCAGGGATTTGTACGTATTTAGTATGTCCAACACCTAATTGACCCCTACTATTATCTCCAAACCCCCAAAGTGTATCGTCATTCTTTAAAACATGGTGTGAACTTTTTCCAAAAGAGTGCAAATTAACATTATCAATAATCTTTGTTGGAATTAATATATTTGATTTTGTGGTACCAGTTGCCTTAGATATTGCATTTCTACCAATACCCCAAAGAGTATTATCATGTTTGAGAACAAAAGCTGCATCCTGATATGGAAACTTAATATCTTTCACATTATTCATTATTTTAACAGGCTTTAGTCGACTAGTTGTTGTACCATCTCCTAATTGACCACGTCTATTTTCTCCACACGCCCAAAGAGTATTATCCATTTTTACAAAAAAAGTATTTTCATTTTTAATATTTTGGTAAATATTTTTTACATTATCAGAAATTTTTACAGGTAATAAGCGATCAGTTCTTGTACCATCTCCTAATTGACCACTATCATTAAATCCAAAAGCCCAAAGAGTATTGTCATTTTTTATTACAAAAGTAGAATGTTTTGTTGAAACAAAGCTAACATTATTCATTATTTTGACGGCTTCTGGTCTATATATTTTCGTACCATCCCCTAACTGTCCAGATGAATTGCTGCCAAATGCCCAAAGAGTATTATCTGTTTTTATTACATAATGAGCTGATCCATTTGAATATATCTCTTTTGCATCATCCATTTTTTTAGTTAACTTAAATTGACTTTTAGAATCTATTTCCATCCACCAAAGGGAATTGTCATTCTTTATAATAGAAATATCAAGACCGCTTTTATGAACGATAGATTTAAGATTATCCGTAATCTTTATTGGTTTAGCATTGCTTTTATCTGTAGTATTTGAATATCCAAACCTCCACAAAGAGCGATCTGTTTTAATGATAAATGAAAGAGTTTGTCCAAAATTTATAATTGAACTTACATTTTCTGAAATTTTTACTGGACTATATTTCCAGGCATTAGTGCCATCTCCTAATCGACCTCCTAAATTATTTCCATATGCCCAAAGAGAATTATCTGTTTTTATAAAAAAGTGGCTTTTTTCAATGCTATATATACTTTTAACATCTTTTGCGATTATGATTGGGAATAAAGGACTTCCACGATAACCTAGTACCCAAAGAGTATTATCATCTTTTAATACATGGGTTTTGTCCGCACCATGTGTAATTGATACAATAGAACCTTTTTCTACACTATGCATATTGTCAGTTGAGTTTATTATATTGTGATCAACTTTAATATAATTAGTAGAAGAAACACTACTTGATTGTTGAGAAGATGCTTCAGATGAAGATTCAGAACTAGATGATGAGCTACTATATTGTGAACTAGAAGTTGATGCGCTAGAATCTAATGTTTTAATCCAAAACCCCTCACCAGCCTTTACAGTCTCTTTAGTATTCCAAGCATTCGCGTAAGTATCATAAATCCAAACAGTTGAAACATTTAAATTTTTTAATTTTGTTAAAGTAGTATCCATTGATGTTCCTACAAGATTCCAAGCATTAGGCTCTGAATTATTTATTATAGAACCCAAACTTATAGTGGTGTCATTTTCCAACATTGAAGAATCTAGTATAACTGTTTTGGGACTTAAAAGCTTAACCCAGCAACCAAAAGACGGTTTACAATATTCAGGGTTATAAAACTTTGATGTCTTTGGATTGTAAGAGTAGACAACACTTGCATCAAACAATGATGTTTTATATTTTTTCCCATTAACGATAGAACTTATCATGCTCCAACCTGATTTTAACTCTTGCTTAGTTGTAGTTGGTGTACTTGATGAAGAATCATACAAACTAAAATTAAACTCTAAAGAATTTCCTCTCACACATTTTAGAATGTAATAAGAGTTTTGAGCTTTTGCATTATCAAAACCTCGTCCTAAAGAAGTTTTAAATGCTACAAACCAATAGCTTCCACTATACGCTAAATATTTATCTGAAGTCCAAGTGTACCCGCTTGATGTATCTTCAAACATATCACCTATTAAGTTGTAATTTGTACTACTATTTAATAGCAAATATAGTTCTTCAAAAGTTGGTACACGCCAATCTGTATATTCATTTAACTCTAAGCTTTTACATTTACTGTCAGCCGAAGTAAATTTATTTGCACTTGAAGAGTTTTTATTTTGAAACATAATTCCAGTATTCGCTTCAGAAACTATAGAACCAGAACTATCTTTACTAAAGTTAAAGACTGCTTTTTCACCTCTAACACATCTAACATAATTTTGACTACTATCATGTTCACCTGTGTCATTACCATTTTTAAAATCAACACCAAAATATTCATAAGAATTAGAACTGCCATTTATATAAGGGGTAGATGTCCAATACGTTTTAGATACAACATTGATAAAAGGTGAGTGAATTGATGGATTACTTTTTTTCTTGTCAGCAATATACAATAGCTCCTCTACTGAAGGAAGTCTCCAATCTGTATAATTTCCTAGTTCTAGATTTTCACAATAACTTACGGCTTCATGGTAGATTTTTTCTAAGGATTTAGCATCTTCATCATCTTGCCACATTAAATTAAATGTGCCAGTCTGGTTTACAATCCTACTATCAGCTTGTAAATTTGCACTAATTATTAATAATAAAGAAAGGCAATACAATAATATTTTAAACAAAAATTATCCTTAAACTGAAGAAGTTTTCATTATATCAAAAATAATTAATGATATTTGTATAAATAAATTGCAAGATTATATAAAATTAAAATTGTCAAATTGCATTAAATAATTCTACAAAATAAATAATTTCAACTATCCCAAGTACTGATATTAAAAAGATAGTGATATGTTTAATAAATTTAGAGAAGTGTAAATATTCTATTCCCTTTGAAATAAAATAGCCAATTAGTATAAAAGAGGGTACAAAATAGCGAAAATCTGTATTGCATACAGATGGATATGAAAAAAGAAATTTCAATATCAGGATAAAATTTATTAATAAAGTTAAAAAAAGTAATTTTTCTAAAAAACTGACTTTATAAATATTAACAATATAGCTAATAAATCCAAGTACAAATATAAGACCTAATGAAATAATAGTCTGCATGATTAGCATTAAATACTTATTCTTTTCATAAAATTGAGCATAATTATATTCACCAAAAAGCATTGTCCCATATTGATATGTTAAAAATGAATATCTAATATCATCATTACCCATTACATGGCTGTGCCCCATTTTAATTAGTTCTAAAAAATTAAATGATGTAAAATAGTCTAGAGTCAAAGGTTGTATGGTCTGATTTATATAAGTTGCACTATTTACAAAATGAAATGATCCAGTAACAGGAATATATGCTTTAAGTAGAGTAAATCCCAATATAAATACTCCTACAAAAGAAAAAACAGATAATTTATTTTTAATATTACTATTTTCTTTATATGTAAAAATTAACATAATAAAAAATAAAAGTTCTATTGTGGCAGTACTTATTTTTGTTAAAAATAAAACTGTAGTTAGTGTTAATGTAATAAAAAAGTACTTGTTAAAATTAGATTTATAACTTCTTATTAGATAATACAGTGTTGCTGTTGCAAGAGGCATTACAAGTGCATCGTTATTAACTCTTGTAGTCATATAAATTAGTGTTGGTGTTAATGAGGTAAAGACAAGTAGAGTATTTGTTACAAAAAAGGAATTACTTATCAGTTTGGCAAAATTATAAGAGAAAATTAAAAATATAATAGAACCAATTAAAGATATATATGCAATATTGTGTAAAGAGCTGTTTTCACTAAAACCAATAAACAGTTGAACTTTATAGAATAGTGCCGCTAAAAGATAATAAAAGTGTTGCTGAGGATACTCTAAGCCTTTACTACCTTGTGGTAATATCCAGTCTTGAGCTAGGAGTTTAATAAACTCTTGATGACCCTTTAAGTCATGCTGAAACATGTTATGGTCAATTGTATAAAAGTAGATAACTCTAAGCAAGATTCCAATTATTAAGATTAAAATAGGTAAATAAGTTAAGCTCTTTTTAGGAATAGATAACTTATCCACTGTAATAAAGAAAAATTTATTTAAAAAATATAAAATAGGAAATCCAAAAAAAATGAATAAAATAAAGTAATCTAAAAAGGTTATTTTTTGTTTAACATAAAATGTATAAATTCCATTTTTATTAATACTAGATACTTCACAGCTGTTTTTATCTCTTTCAAGCTTTACAAATATTTGTTCTCCATATTTATAATCAAAATAACCATCTTTATAAATATATGGAATTTTTTTTCCATTGCATTGAATTGAGATTATCTTATCATCAGCGACTATATTCAACTTAATAGTCTGTGAAATTTTTGAGTAAATATCAAAATTAAAAACATGTGTAATATTATTTCCATGTTCATTTTTAAAAAATGGTTGTTCAATACTACTTTCATTTTCACTTACGTTTAGAATATTAACTTGAATAAAATGAGTGTAGATTAATCCAAGGATAATAAAAATTAAAAATATAATATTTGTTTTATGTTTAGAAAATAAAATAACTTATTCCACCTATAAAATTAAATTTTACTCACTTTTAAATTACAAACTTAAAATAATATCGTATACATACCTAAAAGTTTTATATTAAATCAAGTTATATTTTACAAATTAACGACTCTGCTTACCAAGCATATTTAATCATTGCCTGAACTGTATTTGATTTGACATCTGTTTTAAAGTTAGAGTTATGTGGATTTTGTTTGTAGTAATTCCATTCAGCCCCTATGTGAAGGTTTTTAACTTTAAAATATTTTGATATATCAAATAAAAACTGATTCTGCATTAAAAAGTCATCTTCAGTCCAGTCTATAAATCCATAAATATGAAAAATATTGTAGATAGTTTTGCTTTTGTAAAATGGAGATAATTGATATGTATTATCTGAAATATTTTGGTTCTTTTTATAGATATTTATTCCAAACATATCAAAACCATACAGATTCAAATCACTTCCAATGCCAAATAGGTAACCATTGTAATCATTACCAGCATTATATTGAAATGCTAAGTATAGCTCTTTTACGAATGAAAAACTCAAGTCAGTTGAAGTGAGTTTACTTATATTTACTCTTGGGGCAATTTCCATATAGGTGTCTGTTTTGCTGTTATGAAATTTAAATTTATCATCAGCAATGCTATGGTCAATAAAACCATAAATATCACCATAATTATATGAACTGAAGTGCTCGATAGTTAAAGTAGATTTTCCACCATTTCTAGTATCAAAAATGTAGCTATTGTCGTTGAAACTTCCATAAAGATATTGAATGTTAGTTGTAGAAAAGGCAAAAACATTCGATGCTAAAAGTGTTAGTAGGAGTAATTTTTTCATAATCTTCTTTTCATATTTAATTTAATGCTTAAGGGCTCCATCTATGCCAATACCAGTCTGAGAACGTAGGTATTGTCGCTCGTAAGCTTCTATCTCTTTTTCGGCACTACTACTTTTATCTGTAATTGAGAAGAACCAAATAGAGATAAATGCAATTGAGACAGAAAAAAGTGCTGGGTATTTATATGGAAATATTGCATTTTCATATCCAAAAATTTGGACCCAAACAATTGGACCTAATATAACAAGGAGTACAGCAGTTGCTAGCCCAAGAGAACCACCAATAACTGCTCCTTTTGTAGTTAATTTTTGCCAATACATTGAAAGAAATAGCACAGGAAAGTTTGCAGACGCTGCTATTGCAAAAGCTAAACCTACAACAAAAGCAATATTCTGTTTTTCAAATGCTATTCCCATAATTATGGCGATGATTCCAAGAACAACTGTTGCAATTTTAGAAATTTTCATCTCTATTTTACTATCTGCATTTCCATCTTTAAATACAGATGAGTACAAATCATGAGAGATAGCAGATGCACCAGCTAGTGTTAGTCCAGAAACAACAGCTAAAATTGTAGCAAATGCAACGGCTGAGATGAAACCTAGAAATAGATCTCCTCCAACTGCGTGAGAGAGGTGAATAGCTGCCATATTATTTCCACCTAAAATTGGATAGCCACCACTTAAAGCTTGCTTTGCTCCATCAAGATAGATAGGATTTTTAAATACTAAAACTATGGCACCAAATCCTATAATAAAGGTTAATATATAGAAATAACCTATAAATCCAGTAGCATAAAATACAGATTTTCGTGCCTCTTTTGCATCACTAACAGTAAAAAAGCGCATAAGAATGTGAGGTAGTCCTGCTGTTCCAAACATAAGTGCGATTGCTAGAGATATTGCACTAATAGGATCACTTACTAATCCTCCTGGACTCATAATCTCAATACCTTTTACTTCAGTTGCTGTACTAAATAGAGAATTGAAACTAAAATCAAAGTTGTACATAACAGCAAAAGCCATAAAAGTTGCACCTGATAGTAGTAAAAATGCTTTTATTATCTGTACCCATGTAGTAGCTAACATTCCTCCAAAGGTAACATAAAGGATCATTAATATTCCAACTAATATAACCGCAACTTCGTACTGCAGTCCAAAGAGAAGTTGAATTAGTTTACCAGAACCAACCATTTGAGCTATTAGGTATAAAATTACTGTTGCAATTGAGCCTGAGGCTGCTAATATTCGTATAGGCGCTTGTTTTAGTCTGTATGATGCAACATCTGCAAAAGAGTATCTACCAAGATTGCGCAACCTCTCTGCAATTAAAAATAGAATTATTGGCCAACCAACTAAGAATCCAATAGAGTATATAAGTCCATCATAACCTTTTAAGTATACTAATCCTGAAATACCTAAAAAAGATGCAGCTGACATATAGTCACCTGCAATTGCCAAACCATTTTGAAAACCTGTGATTCCTCCACCTGCTGTATAGAAATCTTTTGCAGTTTTTGTACGTTTTGCAGCCCAGTATGTGATTCCAAGAGTTGCACCAACAAAAATCAAGAACATAACAATCGCTGAAATATTTAAGGGTTGCTGTTTAATCTCTGCATCTATTGTTCCTGATGCAAACAGTATACTTGGTGCTATGATTAAAAAGGGTAACATAAATTTCATCATCTATTTACTACTCTCTAAATTTTCTTTAATTTTTGTTGTTAATGTATCAAACTCACTATTTGCTCGTCTAACGTAGATTCCAGTTAGAATGAAAGAGAAAACTATTACAAAGATTCCAATTGGGATTCCAATGGTGGTAACAGTGTTAGAACTAATTGGTGTTGCAAGAAGTGATGGACTAAATGCAATTGTCAAAATAAATGAAAAGTAGACAACTAAAATGGAGATAGTCAATGTCCATGCAAATTTAGTACGTTTTTTGACTAACTCTTTAAAGTTTGGGTCATGTTTAACAACCTTGGCATCTACTTCTTTCATAGTTACACCTCTATTTTAGAAAATTATATATTTTTTTATGTATCTCTTCTACACTTTTTGTAGCGTCAATTAAGAGTAACTCAATATTTAGGATATTTGCTACATTTCTCATCTGCTCTTGAACATCAATCATATACTTTATGCCACGTTTTTCTATACGGTCATTACTTTTTGCACTCAGTCTCTTTGTAAGCTCATCTTCTGTAATTTCAAAAAGAACTACTTTGTTTGGCATTGTATCTTCAAGTGCAAATTTATTTAGCTCAATTAGCCATTCAAAACTAAACTGTTTTAAACTTAGTGCATAGGCAATACCAGAAATAAAAGAGCGATCACTAATTATTAGTGATTTAAGATTTGGTTTTATAACTTCATTAAAATGAGTGCTTCTATCGGCTAAAAATAGAAACAGCTCTGTTTTTTCATCTAGCTTTTTAGAATCAAGCAATGATTTACGTAAAGTAGCACCAAACTCTGTACCACCTGGCTCTTTTGTAATGATTGCATCAGGAAATTTTTTATTTAGAAGTTTTATCTGTGTACTTTTTCCTACAGTATCAACACCCTCTAGTACTACATACATCTAAACCTCTTTCATCAATTGCCACATCTCTTTGGGAAGTAGATGGCTAGCATCTCCATTATGGCTTAAAATTGAGCGAACAATAGATGAGCTTACGAAACTTTGTTCTAGGCTTGGCATAAGATAGATACTCTCAAAACCATCAAGTAGAGATCTGTTTGCAAAGTTAAGTTGTAGTTCATACTCAAAATCACTAACAGCACGTAAGCCTCTAATGACGTAACGACAGTTTCTATCTTTCATTACACTTACAAGTAGAGTATCAAAAGTTATAACTTTAACATTGTCAAATTTTTTAATGGATGCCTCTACAAACTCAAGTCTTTTTTCTAGTGTAAACATAGGTTGTTTAACTTCAGATGTTGCTATTGCTACTAGAACATTGTCAAAAAGTTCTGATGAACGCTCAATAATATCTAAGTGACCATTTGTAATTGGGTCAAATGTTCCTGGGTAAATTGCCGTTTTATTCATTACTTATCTTCCCATCTCTTATAAAGGTTGTGCTCAATATCTAGTAAATCAAACCATTTTCCAATGACAAAGTTCTCCATTTTTTCTAAAGAGTTTTGCTCAGAGTAGTAGGCCATTACTGGTGGTGCAATTATAACTCCAATTTGAGATAATTTTTGCATATTCTCAAGTGCAATAGGGCTAAATGGTAGCTCTCTTGGAGCCAAAAGTAGGGTTCTTCTCTCTTTAATCATCACAGAAGCTGCTCTTGTTGTAAGTGTGTCTGAAATCCCATGTGCTATTTTTGCTAAAGTGTTCATGCTGCAAGGTGTAATCATCATTGCATCACATTTAAATGAGCCTGAAGCTATACTAGCTGCTATATTTTCATCACTGTGCATGATTGTGTTTTGCTCTTTGTCCAATACTACTTTTGCATTATCTGAAATAATTAAATGTTTTTCAATATTTTTAGGAATAGAGTTTAAGGTTTTAATACCTAAATTTGCACCACTCGCACCACTTATTGCTACAATGATTCGTCTCATAAGGATGCTTTTCCTTTTCCTATTATAGTAACATCTAAGCGTGTTCCATCAGATTTTCTAACTGGTATTATATCTCTTAGTGAGCCATCTTTCAATGCTTTTGCTTCAAGTTCTATATGCACCGAACCATCTTTAAAGAGTACCCTTACACGCTCACCTCTGCGCACAAGAGGAGTTTTTTTTACATGTTGAGCTGTGATGATTGTATCTTTTTTAATACTTCTTGCAGTTATTACTTGACCTAGTGAGATATTTTGTAGTGGTATTGAGTTAAAGTTTTTAAACTCAATTTCATCATCATATGTATTATATGTGTCTATTCTACTCTTGTTTTTAATACTCTCTTTTGCTTTTATTACTCCTAGTGTTGCTTTTATTTTATATGTGAAAAAGTGGCGATTGTTTTCTGTTTGAATGTAGAATGTACCGCTATTTTTGTGTAAATTTGACTTTTTAATGACAACTTTATACTCTTTAGGAAGTTCTTTTAGTTTACATCTGCATATTAAAGATATTGTCTCAATTTTAAGAGTTGCAAGTGCTTGTTTAAAGAGTTTCTTTAAATCGTTTTTTAAGACTTCTGTATCTATAGTTTCACTCTTGATAAATGTAACAATACCCGTTTTATTTGTTTTAACATCTATGCTATGAAGTTCAAATTCATTAATTAATTTTTTAGAGTTTATTTTAAAGCGTTCTGAGTGTTCAGGAATTGTAAAGAGGTAAAAATTTGTTTTAATATCTTTAAAAAGATGCTTGGCATAAATATCGTTTGTCACTACATTATATGATTCTTGAAGTTGAAAACTTTGTGCAAGAAGTAGTGTAGTTAATAGAAGTTTTACAACTATTAATTTCATAAAGTGCTTTTTATTTTGTACATTTTTGCGATATTTTTACACTCATCTAAATTTTTTAACGTACCTATTTGTAGTAGTCTTGTAGCTTTATCAATGCTCTTTGGTACACCTCTTCCCTCAATATAAAGTAGTGCTAGTGGACAAGATGCTTTCTCAAAACCACCTGATACACTTTTTTGTAGCCAAATAGAAGCTTCTGTACTGTTCTGTTTTGTACCCTCACCAAATAGTAACATCATTCCCAAATAGTACTGCGCACCTGGATGTCCAGTCATTGAACATTTAAAGAATCCTCCAAAAGCACGCTTCAAGTTTTTTTTAACTCCATGTCCAAAATAACGCATTTGTGACATTGCATATGTTGCTTTTACATTTCCTTTTTTTTCAAGGGGTTCTAAAATTGAAATAGCAGTTTTGTAGTCACCTTTATTTGCAGCATCAAGTGCGGTCTGTATGTTTGAAGCTTGTAGTAAAAATGGGATGAGTAGTAAGAGTAATTTTTTCATACTGTAATTGTATCAAAAGTAGTGTAAAAAAATTGTGGATTAGTATTCTATAGATGTGTGCATAAGTTTTTACACAAAAATTAACACTTAATTAACACTACATTAGTACTATTTTGAAATTTTTTTTAGGGATATAAATGAATAAGAATATTTCAGTAATAGGTGCACTATTGCTAGCCTCATCACTACAAGCAGAAGAGGTTACATTAGATTTAATTAGTGTAAGTGCGACAAAAGTTGAAAAGGGTACTAAAGATGTTTCTCAATCAATATCTGTTGTTTCAAAAGATGAAATTGAGAGAAAAGACATCATTAATATAAAAGATGCACTTGATAATGTACCAGGAGTTTTAGCAGTATCGAATGATGGTGGATATTCTGTTAAGTTAGTTATTCGTGGAGCAGGAGTTAAGGCACCTTATGGTGTTAGAGAAATTATGGTAATCAGAGATGGTGTACCAATGACAGACCCTGATAGTTTTACTCGCTTTGATTTTATTGATATGCAAGATATGGAACGTGTTGAAGTAACTAAAGGACCTGGTTCAATCTTGGCAACCAATGCTGTTGGTGGTGTTGTTCAATTAATATCTAAATCTGTTTTTGATGAGAATGATAATCGTGTAAAAATTGGTTTTGGAAATTATGATAGTAAAAATTACCATTTTCGTTATGGTGGTGCGATTGATGAGAATAATTATGTCTCTATAACAGCTTCTCATAGAGAAACTAGTAGTGATTGGCGTGATTGGAATGAGTTTGAGAGCAGTCAAGCTAGTTTAAAGTATGGACATATTTTTAATGACGATAGTATGTTTGAAGCAGAACTAAGTTACTCAGAAGCTGATATTCAGTTAGCAACGTCAATGACAGAAGCTGAATTTGGGATTTTTAAAAGTACTGGCGAACAACATAATACCTCTAATCAGTGGCAAAACTCAGGTAGATATTCAAAAATACTCTTCTTTAATGCTAGATATGAAAAAGATTTTTCTAATACAACATTTAAGCCAAGAATCTATATGAACCAATGGGAACATTTTCACCCAGTAACTGGAATGATTAACGATAGCGACGACAATATGGTTATGGGTACAGATTTAGAGTTTAATAGTAAACATAATCTTTTTAATAATGATGCTATGCTTGTTTATGGGGCAACTATTAGAAATGATAAAACAGATGATTCTAAGAAGTATCAATACCGTGACTACTCTACAGTAGTTGTTAATGGGTTTAGAGGACCTACAACACAATTTGCTCAGACACTATCAGATGTTAGGGGTGACTATGCTTCAAGTAAGAATAGTGACACATTACTATATGGTTTATATATGCAAGAATCATTTCAACCATCAGAAAATTGGAATATAAATATTGGTGCAAGAGTAGATAAAATTAAGTTTGATATTGATGGCAATGAGATAAAGAAATATGACTTTGGTGCAAAAAATTATGCTGCTGGAGATGGTCTTTACACTATAAAAGAGGATTATTCACTTCTATCTTCAACGATTGGCGCAACATATACATTAACTCCATCATCAAATCTATTTTTTCATATAGCAAGAGGACAGCAAGCTCCAACAGATGGTGAGATTCAAACAAATGATGATAATGATGGCGGTAAAATAGATACAGCAACTTCAACTAACTATGAGATTGGATTAAAGCATAGAAGCGAAGGTTTTATGTTTGATATTTCAACATATTACAATACAGTAGATGATGAGATTGTGCTTGTAACTAAAGATATATCTTCTCGTATATATCAAAATGCTGGTAAAACTGACAAGCTTGGTTTAGAAGTTAGTGGAGTTTATCAAGTAAATAAAGCTTTAGGTATTGGTGGTAACTATAGCTATAGTAACTATAAATTTGATGAATTTAAAGAGATTGTAGGGTTTGGAACACGTGCTACAGAGGTAAGTCGTGCAGATAATTATCTACCATTTATTCCAAAACATTCATATACTCTTTTTACACAATATGATAGAGGAGCATTTAGTTCACGTCTTCAAGGTCGTACATGGGGAAGTTATTATTTAGATAATGCAAACACTGAAAAATATAAAGGCTTTAGTTTTGTAACAGATTTAACTTTGGGTTATGAGCACAAAGCACATATGATTCAACTAAACGTTCATAATATTTTTGATAAGTACTATGCTTCAAGTGTAAAAAAAGGTACAACAGGTGGCGCAAGTTATGAAGCAGCTGCACCTAGAACTGCTATGCTTACATATCGTTATACTTTTTAATTATGTGTCGTATTTTCCTTGGCTCTATCTATGTTAGCTAAGGAAAATATTTTGTTGACTACTTTAACTCAAAAGTAACACCACTTCTAGTGGAGTTAGAATCAGCACCTACAAGGTACATTTGAGTAAGATCTATTTTTCCTCTTTTAACTAACTCATTACGAATTGTTTTAGCTCTACTAAAGGCTAAAAAGTGCAGTTCATCATCTGTTGCATTTAATTTTTCAAGAAGATACTCTGTCATAACTTTTTCATTTTGTCTATCTGCTTTGAAGTAACTATATGCACTTTTTAGCCATCTACTTCTTTCAGTTTTATTTAAAGAGATTGACTCAAAGGATAGGTTGTGATTTTTCTCTAAAAGTACTAAATACTTCTCATTACGTAGAAGTTCATTTAGATGTTTACGCGCTAATGCTTTAGCATCTAAAGTTGCAGAGCTCTCACCCTTAACCTCTACATTTAAACTAGGTCGTGTATATAGAGCTTTCTCAATAGAAGCTATAGTGCTTATTGACTCTTTGTTTAATATGCTCTCACCAGCTTTAAACTGGGCAAAACTAAAGTCTGAACTATCACCTAAGATTGCCCCTATAATTGAAAATGGAGATGTGACAATATTTGCAATTAGATTTACTATTATTTTAATTATTAAACCATTTACACTAAATGATGGATCTGCTGTATCTCCATCTATATCTACATTTATATTAACCTGTTCAGCTCTATCTTTTAGCAACGCAATAGCAAGAGAGAGTGGGGGCTTTTTTACATCTTTAACATTTGATAGCTCTTTTACATTTAGATGGTCAAAGTTCATATGGGCATTTCCTAAAAGCTTTGATTGCTTTAGTGTATAGTTTAAATTTAAATTTAATTTTCCTTTATCAAGTGAATATCCTAAAAATTTTGAGCTGTAACCTGAGAGCGATACTATATCAAGATTTGCAATATAGGCTTTAACCTCAGAGTTTTCTCCAAATGGTAAAAACGTTGATGTGACATCAAGAAAGGCACTACTGTTTATACTAGATGAGAGTTGTAGTTTAGTGGACCTAGAGGTGTCCGTTGAGAACTCATCAATAGTCGCCTTAATGTTATTTAAGTCACTTGAAAATTTTGGTTTTACAAATAGGTCGTTATAGTTTAATGAACTTTTATCTATCTTTATAGTTTTAATATCAATTTTAACTTTTTTATCTGATGTTGTAGATTTTTCTTTTGTTTTAAGTAGACTATCTACATTAAACTCCTCATTTTCATTTTTATTTAAAAATAGAGCCAACCCATTAAATGAAACTTCATCTATGCTATAGCTGTTATTTGTAAAATCTAAATGCATAGGTCTTAATGAAAGTTCTTTAATACTTAATATTTTTTCATTTAAGATTGAGTGTTCTAGGTTAATATCTTTTAAAACTAAACTACCATCTATTTTAAATGAATCTTCTTTAACTGTTAAATCTATTTTAGATAGTGCTGTACCTTTTGTAAGTCTAGCATTTATAAAATCTGTAGCATATGGCCAAAACATTGGCAGTGGCAATATTGAACTACTAAAGAGTAGGGCAGATTTATTTTCAAAATCATAAGTTCCATCTACGTGAACTGGGTATCTGTTAGCTATCTTAGAATCTATAGAGATTGAAAATTTTTTGTAAGGCTCTTTTTCTAAGATATTTAGAGATATATCTTTTATTGGAACCCTTACATTAGGTGTTTTAGATTTATCTATGATTGTTAGGTCTGTATTGTCTAGTTTTAGACTTTTTACTTGAAAGGCGTGAGAGTTTTCTTCACTAACTATAAAATTAGCAGAGCCAGAAAGCTCACCAAGGAGTGTGAAATCTTTTAAAATAGATTTTAAGTAGGGTCTATACTCTTTTAAAGAGATAGATTTCATATATAGATATATATTCGCATTTAGTTTTGGATTGAAGTTAATACGTCCCTCAACTGCTAACTTTTCTCCATTTGGTGAAATTGATGAGAGGTGAAATGTAGCCTTTGTATTGGAGTTGATAAGGATATTTTGCATTTTAAGATTAATGGGTTCAACTATTTTATGAAAACTTGGTTTTTGGGATTTGTCTTTATACTCTATGGTTGCATTTGAAATATTAAAACTGTCAATTAAAAGTGACCACTCAAGCTTTTTACTGTCTGTATTTTTAGGAGTCCTCTTCAGATATTTTGAAAAATTAAACTTTTTATTTTTATATCGTTCAATTAAAGCTTTCGCACCATCAATCTCAAGATAGTTTAAGTGGATATTTTTTCTAAACAAAGAGAGAAAATCTAGTTGTGTAGCTATAGAAGTGATTGAGAGAAGCTCACCGTCATCTTTGTGCGAAAAATTAAACCCATTAACTAAGAGATTTAACTTAAGAGGATTTATCTCTAAGTTTTTAATAGTGATAGATGAGTTAAGCTCATTTGAAAGATTTTTCTCAATAACTGGCTTTAAAAAGTATGGAAGTACCAAAAAGCCTATGATTGTGTATAAAAAAGCTAATAATGCAAAGAGTTTAAATACTGTTTTAGAAAAATTCACAAATGCTCCACAATTTTCTCTTATTATGCTCTTATACAGATTAAAAGGAGCAAAAAATGCGTTCAATAATAATAGGATTAATAGTAAGTGGATTGTTAATAGTTCCAGCCTTCGCTGATGTTAAAGTAGGGCAAAAAGTTTATCTTAAAAAATTTAAAACAAGAACTGGCTTAAACGGCACTATGTTTGCTGCAAGTCATACAGTAGAAGAGTGGAATAGTCTATTTAAAGATGATGCTAAGGGTTTTATAGATGAGTACTCTAAACGTTACCCTAAGCTTACAAAATTTTTGAGCAAACCAAAAAATTTAGAAAAAATATTACATGTTGGCGACTTTGCCAAAGAGTACGCTAGTGACAGTGGCAATGTGCCATCTTGTGGTTAAGGAGAAAGTCATGTTAAAAATAATAACAATATTTTCAATTCTTTTTGCATTCGCTGCGGCTAATGATTCTGAATTGATTTACAAAAAATGTAGTGGTTGCCATGGAATAAATGGCGAGAAAAAAGCACTTGGACGTTCAGGCGTAATAGCAGATATGAGCAAAGATGAGTTAGCTAAAGTTATGCTTGGCTATAAAAAAGGTGAAGTAAATAAGTACGCAATGGGTGCGCTAATGAAAACTCAAATGGTAAAAATCAGTGAAGATGAGATTGTATCTTTAGCTGGATATATTAATAGCTTCTCTAAATAACACTACCTCTTTGACTTACAGTGCTACTCATAGTACTTTTGTAAGTCAAATATACTGTTCTACAGTTTATTCGCAAAACCTGACTAAAAGAATATTTTTATCTGATATAATTCATCTAACTTTAATTACTATGAGAAAAAAATATCATTGTTTTTAAGTATCTATATCTTAAGTTTGGGAGTTGGCATGAATAAACGAGTTAAGTATTTTAACAAGCAAGACCTAAATGACATTTTTAATGGTGTTGTACTACTGGCTAGTGGTGGAGGTGGCTCTAAAGTTAATGGAGCTGATTTAATGAAAGATATTTTGACATACACAGACAAAGTTCCCTACATTAGTCATAATAGCATTAAAAAAAATGAGTATGCTCCAGTATTGGCTGCAATGGGTGCACCAGATGCTTTTAAAAAAGTGGGATTTGATAATGCGCCTAAAAATTCTCTTCTACTTCATCAAACAGCTATACAAAAAAACTTTATGAGCAGTGGACACTCTAAAGAGTTTGAATTTGATTATACAATTCCTGTGGAATCAGGTGTTATAGCTTTTTTTATGTCTATGCTAGTATCTGTTCAGGAAAAACTACCTATTGTTGATGGAGATGGAGGAGGACGTGCTTTTCCCAGCCTTGCTATGTGTACCTTTGCGTCTGATAGTGTTCCTGTCTCACCAGCAGCACTTGTTAGTGAAGCATCTGTTAAAGATGGAGGAACATCTTTAATGTTTAATCAAAATGACTCTTCTAAGATAGATGATATTACCAGACAAATCATTGGTACTTCAGGATTTAATGATGTTTCATCTCTGTCTAGCTTTTGTATGGATGGTGATACTATAAAAAAATCAGTAGTTCCAGAGACTATAACTAGAGCTAGAAAACTTGGTAAATTAATAAGAGAGACAGATGGCGATCCACTTAATGCTGTACTTAAGTTTTTAGGTGCAAAGTTACTTTTTAGCGGAAAAGTGATTACTGTCTCAGAGATTACAAGAGATGGCTTTGACTTTGGAACTGTTGACATAGCAGATTCAAAAAGTAAAGCTACTGCTACTGTTTGTAATCAGAATGAAAATCTCATTGCATGGTCTAATGATTGTAGCGAACCTCTAGCTATGGCACCAGATTCCATATGTTATATGGACAAAAAAGGAAAAACATACAGTAATGCTGATCTTGTAGAGGGTCAGTTTGTCTATTTGATAGGTGTTCCAGCTGCAAAAGAGATTCAAAATGATTATTTTAGGACTATTTTTGACACCACATTAAAGTCTCTTGGTTACTATGGACCATATATCCCAGTTGAAAAATTATCTTGCTCAAAAAGGAAAAAATAATATGAAACTTTTAGTAATAGTACCAATAAATAATACCTCTGTAAATGATGAGATATTAAAGTCTGTTAAAGAGGTAGCTGCACCTGATGTAGAGATTGATATTGCAAATATTACAGAGGGAAGTCCATTTATTCAGTCTCGTTATGATTTGACAAATAATGCTCCTCATGTTATAAAGCTTGCTCAAAAAGCTGAAAAAGATGGTTATGATGGAGTTTTTGTAACAGATATGGATATGTGTGGAGTGGAGGCTGCTCGTGAAGTTATTAACATCCCCATACTTGGTGGTTTTAGAGCAAATGCTTACACTGCCATGATGCTTGGACAGAAATTTTCAATTATTACCATTTTAGATAGTGTAAAAGATCTTCAAATTGACCATATTCGTGATTTTGGTATTGTAAATAACTTTGCTTCCATTCGTGTTATTAATATTCCAGTTGGAGAGCTATCTGATAAGAATCAAGCAATAGCTAGAGTTTATGAAGAGAGTCTTAAATGTATAGAAGAAGATGGTGCTGATGCAATTATTTTAGGCTGTACAGGTTTTGTAGATGTTGCAAAACCAGTTCAAGAGCTTCTTAAAAATGATGGAAAACCAGCACCTGTTTTAGATCCCAACCAGTTGGCAATCTCATACTTAGATCTTCTTGTACGTAATAAACTGATGCAAAGTCGTTTGACTTATGTTTATCAAGATACAAAATAATATCGATACTTCACAAAAGATAGATTTTAACTCAATTGCTAAATACTTATGAAACTGTGGTTATTTCAACATTTGTTTTATCTTCTAAGGTTTGGCTACAATGACACTTTAGTGCTCATTGCTAGGTCTTATAATAAGTTGTTTGTGAAGAGGGAATAAATAAAAAGTATTAGCCTTGAACTGAAAGTGTATTCCCCTGATGGATATGCAAAAAGTTACCTATACCTTTAGTGGGTTTGATATTAGACACTTGTGTTTCTACTACTTTATTATCAAATCTACTGCTAATATCGGCTGTTATACCAGCTTTTAATGTTTTTTTTGACATTTTTTTAAATGGGTTTATATGAGCCATAATTTCAAGTCTCCTCTTCAGTAATTTCTACTATCATTGTATCATATTCTTTTGGTACGATAGATAAAACTTTATATTCGGCTTTTTGTGACCTAATAATTACTTCTTTTTGATATGAAAAGTCATTCATACCCTTTTCAATCTCTATTTCATTACTAATTCTAAAAACCAACTTATAAATTATAGTACAGAAATTTTTATTGTTCACAAGCCCAAATTCATCCTCGGCAATTTTTTTTACTCTGGTAAACGAGGCAGGAGCCATATCAATGCTTATTGTATCACTTGTATTTAAGACTAACTCAAATGATTCTTTTAGCAAATTAAAAAAAATCATTTGTTCTTTATCACTTTTTTTGAATCTAATACCTCTATATATTATTTCTTTTTTGTCTAAATTACTATCATACTTTTCAAACATTTTTTCTAATACTTTAGCATCCTTTATTGCATAATTAGGTGCTTTTTCATCAGTAAAATAATAAATATTTCTAATTTCTCTACATTTTATTGCATCAGACCAATCTTGAATTACATTTAATTCTTCTATATCTGCTGTATTAACTGTAAACTTCATGGGGAAATTATACCTATAAATTTGAACTGTTGATAATCTTTACCATGTGCCAATTCAACAAATATTTAAAAGGTTTTCTGAATGTTTCTGTTAATAGAAACAATAATAAATACGCTTGTCTTTATTTTATATAAAATATTCTTTATGCTTTCATATCTATAGAATTATAAATTTTATATTTTTTAAATACATCTAATGCAAGCTCAGAGTTGGGAAGGTGTCGTTCTCTTATAGGTTCTAAAATAGCGCGTTCACTAGTTCTTCTTCCTCCTTGAGAGGCACCATCTAGTTTTAAGAATGCACTTTCAACAACACTTGGGTTTTCAAGCATAAAATCATACATCTCTACTCTTTGTTGAAGCATTGAAACCATAGCATTATCATTTTGTACCGTATCAAAATGATTCCACTCCATATTAAAACCATAAGACCTTAAGTCAACAGCATCACCATAACCTATTTCATGTTTATTTAAAAGATTTTGAATTCTCTTTTCTTGTTCAGGAGTCATTTGCTTATCAGGTTTATCATTGCCTACATATTTTAAATGTTTTTCTGCATTATGCGTTGCACTTTCTGAAGTATTTATGTAAAAACTAATCGGGTTATATGCATCACTTGTAGCAGTTTTTAAATCTTTACCTTCTTCCAACCCTTCATATACCGCTACATTATAAAAAGCAGTTAACTCTTTTATATTTGATGGAGTAAAATCTTCATGTGCCCATTTATTAGTAGGATATTTAGCACGTGTTTCATGAATAAAAGCAATTCTTTCATTAAATGCTTCCTCTCCACCTATGTTATCAATATACTCTTTATTGCGAGCTTCACGGATTATTTTATCTTCTGAATTTTCTACTTCACCTATACCTATAGGTGTAAGATTTTCTTTAACCCACTGCATTGCTTCTTTTAGGGACATCATATCAGGATAAACTTCCCTAATCTTCTCTAACTGTAAATCTTCTCTCTCTTTAGAGTAAGACACAGGCATTGGAGAGTAAACATCTTTATACTTCTCTTGCATCTGCTCCATTCTACTAATTGGTGAAGTAGATTCAACTTCAGTATATGCAGAAGTGGCTCTAGTTTTGGCAACTTGGTTAATACTATAAATTTGTGTACTACTCGTTGCTGAAGTTATCATTTTATTTCCTATAATCAAATAGTCAAATAAAAGTAAGCAACTGCTATTACAGTTTATTACCAGTTTTTTATCTTATGTCCTTTGATGGCATAAAAAAGTATAAATATATAACATGGAATCAACATTAAATATGCTTGTTGAAAACTTCCGCTAAGCTCAGTTAGTTTACCAAAAATAAGCGGTAAAATTGCTCCCCCTGCAATTGCCATTATAAGAAGTGCGCTAGCTTTTGCTGTAAAAGCACTGAGGTTATTAAGTGCTAGTGGCCAGATAGTTGGCCAGACGAGGGCATTTGCTAATCCAAGAAGAGCTACAAGTAGTACACTATTTGGTAGTTCAAATAATAGAGTATCTGTATTTGAACTTAGTGCTATTGCAATGGTTATTAGGATTCCACCGATTGCTGAGCTTAGTAGTGCCTTCTCTTGTGTAATAAACTTTGGAATTAAAACCACACCTAAGATGTATCCAATTACCATGAAAATCATTGTGTATGATGTTAGTGATGTAAAGTCTTTAACACCTAGACTTTGTCCAAAAAGTCCTATAGTATCAGCTGCAATAACCTCAACTCCGACGTAAAAAAATAGTGCAATGCTTCCTAGTACAACTTGAGGAAAAGAGAAAATTGATAAGTTTAACTCCTGTTCTTCAAAATTAAACTCCAACTCTGGAATAGATGAAAATTTGACAAGGGCAATAAGTGAAATAAGTGCAACAGTCATATAGATATAAGGCATTATCAGACGATGTGACAGCTCATCTATTTGAGTAGCACTTAGAGTTTCATCAGAGATATTAATATCAGATAATATCAATGCTGTGAAGGCTAGGGGAACTATAACACCAGCCCCTTTATTGATAAGTCCCATGATGCTTATTCTCATAGCAGCACTCTCAATTGGTCCAATGTGAACTACATAAGGGTTTGAAGCAGTTTGCAAAATTGTGAGACCCGTCCCAAGTGCAAAAAGAGCTATTAAAAAGATTATATAGTTTGCGCTCAGTGCTGCTGGAATGAAAATGAGTGAGCCAACAGCCATTATGGCAAGACCTAGTGCCATGCCATTTTTATAACCAATGCGTTCAAGTAAAAATGACATTGGGTAAGCCATTACAGTGTAAGATATATAAAAAGCAAATGTTACAAAAAGAGCCTCAAAATCATTAAGCTCGCAGATGATTTTTAAAAATGGAATTAGTGAGCCATTTAGCCATGTTACAAAACCAAATACAAAGAAAAGCAATCCAATAATTGTCATAGGGATTAAAGATGAATTTTTACTAGGCATTAATACCTTTCAAGTATTTAGCTACAGCATCTTCATCGTTTGTATGCTCTAAAATTATGTCAGCGGCATTTTTGACCTCTTCTTGGGCATTTTTAACAGCTACTGAGATACCAGCTAACTCAAACATTCCAAGATCATTTAAGTTGTCTCCAAAAACAGTAATGTCTGATAGATTATGAGACATATATTCACTTATTGTTTTTAGACCATGTGCTTTGTCAGCTTCTGGATGTAAAATTGTTAAAAAGTAGCATCCTAAATATGCCTCAGGTGCTAATTTAAACTCTAAAGAGTCTTTAAATACAGACTTTAGGTGTTCAGTTAAGGCACGAAGAAGAGCCTCATCTGCCATGTAGACCAGTTTTAAATTCTTATCTTCAGTTGCAAGACCTGAGTGTTCGACTAGGTTGTCATCTCCCATATATCTTTTTAGAAGTTCTTCTTGAAAATAGTTTCTTTTTTTAGGGTAGATAAACTTTTCATCTACTACAGAATCAGACATTGCTAAAATAAAAGGATGAATATCAAACTTGTTACTTTCAAAAATTATAGCATTTGCTAAATCTCTGTTTATAAGTTTTGTAGAGATGATTTCAGATTTCTCATTTACAACAAGTGCACCATCAAGCAGTACCATAGGAAGGTTAAGATTTAAGTCATGCAAAAATTCAACTGTTTTTTTGTAGCTTCTTGCGGTGGCAACTGAAAGTAGGGAAGTGGTTGCGTTAGTGTTCCATACATCTTTTGTAAATGTACTTATGGTTAAATCATTCCTTAGGAATGTATGGTCAAGGTCAGTAATAAACATTTGTTTCATATTAAGTGTTATTAAGCAAAATTAGTTCCCTTTTTTGTGTATTATTTTGCATGGAAAACTTTTTAAAAGAGATAGACATTGTAAACTTCTCAAATCAAGAGATTAGAGAGTTAGCAAATGAGTTATCTGCTAATAGTACGACCGATGTTGAAATAGCAAAAAATTGTTTTGAATATGTAAGAGATGAGATACACCATAGCGGAGACTATAAAGATGAAATTACAACCTGTATGGCCAGTGACGTTCTGAAGTATAAAACTGGCTGGTGTTATGCAAAGAGTCATCTTCTTGCGGCACTCTTAAGGGCTAATAACATTCCTACAGGCTTTTGTTACCAGCGTCTTAGCTGTTCAGAGTATAAAAAAGATATTTATTGTCTGCATGGGTTAAATGCAATATACTTAAAAGGTTATGGCTGGTACAGAGTTGATGCTCGTGGCAACAAAGATGGTGTAACTGCTGAGTTTACTCCACCAATTGAGAAACTTGCTTTTGAACTTCAAGAACATGAGTATGATTTGCCAGATATTTATGAAGAGCCTCTTGATGTTGTTGTACAATCTTTGAAAAAGAACAGAACATATAGTGAGATGATAAATGGTTTTCCAGACAAAATTTAAGGATTAAAATGATTAAAATAGGAATTATTACAGCTTCAGATAGAGCTAGTAAAGGTATTTATGAAGATATTTCAGGAAAGGCTATTATTGAGACATTGAAAGATTATTTAGTTTCTGAGTTTGAACCAGTTTATAGAGTAATTGCAGATGAGCAAGTAGAGATAGAAAAAGCAATGATAGAGCTATGTGATGATGAGGGTTGCTCTTTAGTTGTTACAACTGGTGGAACAGGTCCAGCACTACGTGATGTTACTCCTGAAGCTACAGAGAATGTGTGTCAAAAGATGATGCCAGGATTTGGAGAGCTAATGCGCCAAGTTAGCCTGCAATATGTACCAACTGCAATTCTTTCACGTCAAACTGCTGGTATTCGTAATAACTCATTAATAATTAATCTTCCTGGAAAACCAAAATCTATTCGCGAATGTTTAGATGCAGTTTTCCCAGCAGTCCCATACTGCATAGATTTAATTGAAGGCCCATATTTAGAGTGTGATGAGAGTGTAATCAAGGCATTTCGTCCTAAATCTAAATAATTTATGAGTTTTGCCGATATAACTATTGTGTGTGAAGGAGTTATATTATGCAAATAAGTACTCAGCTAAATGCTATGTCAATGATGCAGCAGTTAGATATAAAAAAGAATGATGCGATTAATGGCACAGATAATGTGCCATCTTTTTTGCAAGAGCCCGCTAGTTTAAGCCAATCAAATATCTACTTTCAGTTTGAAGCATTTTCATATAGTTTCGAGCCAAAAGAGCCACCAAAGTTAACCCTTAGTGATATTGGTTACACCGGTAAATCATTTAGTGATTTAACACAAGATGATGCAAAAGGACTGGTCGCAGATGATGGTTTTTTTGGAGTCTCTCAAACATCCAATCGTCTGTCTGATTTTGTTTTAACTGGTGCTGGTGACAATGTTGAAATGTTAAAAGCAGGCCGAGAGGGAATCATTCAAGGATTCAAAGAGGCTGAAAAGATTTGGGGTGATACACTACCTGAAATTAGTTACAAATCATTAGAACTTGCTTTAGAAAAAATAGACACACGACTGCAAGAGCTTGGTTCTCATGTTATAGATTTTGGTGCATAGCTACCAAAATCTTTCTAATCTTAATTAAACTTTCCTAACCAATACTCCAAGTAAGAAATATAATAAATAATTTTATCTATTGACATTAAAGCTAAATAATGTTTTAATATGTGTAAATAGATGAGGAGTTATTATGAAAGAACATTATAATTCAATTGCGTCTTTAATGTTTAACATTAAAAACAACTACAATACTCATACAATTTTACATGATTTAAACACAGAAAATAGTTTAAGTGGTGCAGAGCTTTATAAAAAAGTTACCTTTTGTGCAGCTGGGCTTAATTACTTAGGTGTTAGTAGTGGGTCAAGTGTTGTAATTATGGCTAGCTCTTCTATTCTTTGGGTTGTAGCTGATGCTGCTATTGCTATGTGTGGAGGTGTTAGTATCCCAATCTATACTGACATAAGTAGTGAGAACTTAGATTATGAAGTTAGTGATTCTAATGCTGAGTTTGCTATTGTGTCTTCAGTTAAGCTTGCTAAAACTCTTAGTAATAATTCAATAATTAAAAAAATAATTGTTAATGAAGATGTTGACAATGATCCTATATTAATGTTTTTTGATGAACTTATACAACTTGGGGAAACAATTGTAAAGAAGAACCCAGTAATCATAAATGAGATGATTGGTAAAATAGATGAAAATGATATTTATACCATAGTCTACACAAGCGGTAGTACCGCAAAACCAAAAGGTGTAGAGTTAACTCACTCAAATGTACTCAATCAGTTGTACTCTATTGGTAAAATATACAATTTAGAATCTAATTTTGATGAGGCACTTAGTTTTTTGCCAATGGCGCATATATTTGAGCGAATGGTTGTTCTGTTCTATCTACAAAGTGGAATAAAAATAAATTTTGTAGATGATGTAGCCAATGTATCAAAGTACTTAAAAGAGATTAACCCTACTGTTATGACAGTTGTTCCTAGAGTATTAGAAAAGATATATGCAAAAATTAGATCTAATGCAAATGAATCTAACATAGTAAAAAGGTTAATTGCTAATAATGCACTAGATAACGCTTTTGAAGATGATAGGTTTAATATTAAAACTCCTAAGCATAGATTATATAACTTCTCTGTTTATTCAAAAGTACGTGCAGTTTTTGGTAAGAGGTTGAATTATCTAATTGTTGGTGGTGCACCACTCAGTCTCTCTTTGCATAGATTTTTTTTAAATGTAGGAGTACCCCTATATCAAGGTTATGGTATGACAGAGTGCTCTCCTGTAATTAGTGTGAATAGCCCCAAAGAAAATAGAGTAGGTACATGTGGAAAACTTTTAGATGGTATAAAGGTAAAACTAGAGAGTGATGGTGAAATTTTAGTTAAAGGTAAATCTTTAATGAAGGGCTATCATAATTTACTTGATTCTACTAAGAAAGTGGTAGATGAAGATGGTTGGTTTCATACAGGTGATTTAGGCTCAATTGATAGTGATGGTTTTCTAAGTGTGGATAGTCGTAAAAATGAGTTACTAAAAACTTCCACAGGAGAGTTTGTTAGAGCTGTCTATATTGAACATAAAATTTCTCATCATAAAGATATAGATATGGCTTTAGTTGTAGCAGATGGTAAAAAATTTGCTTCTGCACTAATATTTTCGCACTTAAAAGATAACTCTAAGGTGTTAAATAGATTTATGCGAAAGTTAAACTCTAAATTAAATAATTACGAGCAAATTAAAAAATTTACTATTATTAATGATATGCCAACTATCTCAAAAGGTCTATTAACACCATCTCAAAAATTGCGCAGAGAGAAAGTAATTAAGTATTACAGTAAAGAGATAGAAGATATGTATAAAGATTAGAAATTATGAAAATGATTTAAATTTAGCATGTGGAGGCACTAAATGTCTAATAATAAAAATCGTATAGCAATTGTAGAAGGGTTTAGAACGCCAATAGCAAAAGCTGGTGGAAAATTTAATGACTTACAGGCAGATGCACTCGGTTCCATTATTGTTAAAGAGCTATTGTCACGTTCACAGATAGATAAAAGTGAGTTTGATGAGGTTGTTGTTGGTAATGTAGCCTCTCCATCTCATGCTCCAAATATTGCTAAGATAATAGCTACTCGCGCTGGATTTGATTATTCTATTCCTGCATTTACTGTAAATAGAAATTGTGCATCAGGTATGGAAGCTATAACAAGTGCAGCAAACAAGATTAAAGCTGGTGAAGCAAATATAATTTTAGCAGCAGCAGCAGAATCAATGAGTAATACACCACTACTATTTAGTAAAAAGTTCCAAGATTTTTTAATGCGTTTTAGTCAGGCTAAAAAAGCATATGAACGTATTAAGATATTAAGTAGTTTGAAATTTTCAGACTTAAGGCCTGTAGTTGCACTTTTTAAGGCACTAAACGATCCTACTATTAATATGAACATGGGACAGACTGCTGAAGTGTTGGCTAGAGAGTTTCACATTACTAGGCAGGCGCAAGATGAGTATGCGCTTATGAGTCATA
>Ga0316207_10000176_pt1 | contig 128571 bp, 124 predicted proteins | sample 6weekpyrite_MG_FD_204943 | JGI IMG/M metagenome (GOLD analysis project Ga0316207, IMG submission 204943) | Microbial mat bacterial communities from mineral coupon in-situ incubated in ocean water Damariscotta River, Maine, United States -... | ecosystem: Environmental > Aquatic > Marine >...
TACAGACCTTTCTTCATGTTAATTAATTTGGGCTTAATGTCGTTATGTATTGCAATGGTGCATGTGCATTCTGGTAGCACCAATGACGCATCATTAACGAGCGGTGTAAAATCGGTTTAGTAATACAAGTAAGGCTGTTTATAGGAAGTGCAGAGGAAATAGATAAAAAGACTAGCTAGCGACTACCGGACGGTAGATTTCGACACGATCACCATCATTCAGTTCGGCGTTCAGTGGTTTAATACTGCCAAAAACACCGACTTTATTCGTTTTCAGATCTATATCTGAACATGACTCGATAATACCTGATAGCACGATAGCATCTTCAAGCGTGGCACCAACAGGCACCTGTATTTCATTAATGTACTGATCTTTTTCAGCGGCGTATACGACTTCAACTGAGATCTGGGCCACATCACCGATTTTAGATAGCAAAGCCTGAAATTCTTCTTCGCTAAGATCATCGTAGTTATTACCCGTCCCATCGACAAACTCTCTGATCTCCAGCTCAATTTCTTCAAGACGCTCTTTTAGCAGCTTATCCTGCGCATGTAGTTGCTGTCTTTGCTGACGAATTTCATTCGCCTGTTCGACCATTTCCTTGATATTCATGGTGGCTACCTTGGCAATCAGTGATTTTTATGTAGGCTAAACCAGGATTTCATAAACTGCAATATGGTATGGGTGATTTTTTAATCGATAAAATCGTAGACACGAATCTTGCTCGTGAGCGGCTTGATGATGTTCTGTACAGCCTTAACATGATCAATATGATTAATATACACATCCATGGCCTCGACGGATTCGAAACTCATACTGATGCCGATATCAAAACTGCTATCGACAATTTTTCTATTACTTGGCAGCACACTGCCAACCCTGAGATTCTTGACACCTTTTATCGCTGCAAAAGTTCGGCTCACATTAATGATGCGCTGTCGATGGTCCTTATTACCACTGTCCTTGAGCCAGATAAGCACAATATGCTGCACCTTCGTGCTATCAGTTGTTTTAGCTGGCACATAGACACAGGCGCTCATTGAGCATGTGACAATACATAATATGAATACCGTAAAAAACGTTTTCATTTTTATTAACTATACATAGAGCCCGTTTATGTCAGGGTGCTTTCAGAATGAATACCCTTTTGAAAGGCAACCAGGTTTTCGATAGTGCCATTGGCAATATTCGTCATCGCTTCACGCGTAAAGAATGCCTGGTGCCCTGTCATCAGAACATTGGGGAATCGCTTCAGATGCAACAGGCATTCGTCATGAATAAGCTCATGAGAATGATCACAGAAAAACAGGCCACCTTCATTTTCATAGACATCAAGCCCAAAATAGCCAATACGGCCTTCTTCCAGTCCGTCGATGACATCACAGGTTTTTACCAACTGACCACGACTTGTGTTTATTAACATCACTCCAGGTTTCATTTTCGCGATGGTATGCTCATTAATGATGTAGTGCGTAGATTTAATCAATGGCGCATGCAAGCTGATGATATCTGACTGGGCTAACAGTTCATCGAGTGGCACAAATTTAACACCCATTGCTTCACATTCAGCATTAACATAAGGGTCGCTGGCGAGCATCTGGCAACCAAAGCCAGACAAAATGCGAGCAACTATACTGCCTATCTTACCAACACCGATGATGCCCACTGTCTTGCCGTGAATATCAAACCCTATTAAATCCTGTAATGAAAAATTACCCTGTTGAATACGCTGATGCGCGATGTGTATGCCACGGTTCAATGCCAGCATCAGGGCAACAGCATGCTCTGCCACGGCATAGGGCGAATAGGCTGGCACATTCATTACCTGCATTTTCAGGGCCCGTGCATGTTCAATGTCGACATTGTTATAGCCAGCGCAGCGTAGGGCGATCATTTCAACACCGTTTTCATGGAGCTTATCGAGCACGCGTGCGCAGGCATTATCATTAACGAACAGGCACACAGCTTTAGCCTCCTGCGCGATCGCCGCCGTTTCTTCATTCAAGGGTTCTTCTATATACTGGAATTCGTAACTCTGCTCAGCATTAGCCGCATCAAGGTATTCGATATCATAAGGCTTAGCGCTGTATACAATGACTTTCATGGCAATCTAAATTACAGCAAGTTATGTTGATTCGGGGTAACGGCCATAGAGACCAACCAGGTGTTTCAGCTTATCTGCCAGATTCTCTGGTAACTGCTCCCAGCTAAAACGCCAGTGCCAGTTATCCTCTTTTTTACCCGGAATATTCATACGAGCGCTACTATCCAGTTCGAGCAGATCCTGCATCGGTAGTATCGTCATGCAGGCAACTGATCGCAGCGCTGATCGTATTAATGCCCAGGGCATGGCTTCATCTGAATGAAAATATTCATCGACATGATGGCGCGCACCCTCATCAAGACTCATATACCAGCCCAATGTCGTATCATTATCATGTGTGCCTGTGTAAACGACACTATCTACTTCATGTTGATGCATTAAATATGGGTTATTCGGATCCCCATCGAAACCAAACTGCAATATGCGCATACCTGGCATGCCGAAAGCCTGCCTTAGAGCATGCACCTCTTCGGTTATCAGCCCAAGATCTTCTGCGATGACGGGCAAGTCTGGAAATGCCTTCTTAAGACTGGCAAACAGTTCATGCCCCGGCGCCTTGACCCAGTAACCTGCCGTTGCCAGAGGTTCATGCGCGGGAATTTCCCAGTAGGCTTCAAAACCTCTGAAGTGATCGATGCGTACCATATCAAACATATCTAATTGACGTGCCATGCGTTTTCGCCACCAGCCAAAATCATCCTGCAACATGGCATCCCAGTCATACAGCGGGTTACCCCAGCGTTGGCCCGTTGCAGAAAAATAATCCGGCGGCACACCAGAGACAACACTCAACTCATTGTTGTCGTCCATTTTGAAAAAACGGCGATTTGCCCACACATCAACACTGTCATGTGCAACAAAAATAGGCATATCACCAAACAGGCGCACATTGCGCTTATTGGCATACTGCTTTAATGCCTGCCATTGCATATCAAACATGAACTGTTCAAATTTTACCTGGCGTAATTGTGCCTGGTGTCTGTCAGCAAACGCCTGCAGGCCTCGTATGTTACGATTGCGTAACATCTCAACCCATTCAAACCAGGGTTTATGGCTGTATTTTTCGCGTATACATGAATACAGTGCAAAATCATCCAGCCAGTCTTGCTGTGATTCGACAAACTGATCATAGGCCTGTTTTTTGGTTTTATTTTTACTTCTGGCAAAACGCAGGAAAGCAACATCCAGCATTGCATCGTGATCATGCGGTGCATCGTCTTTCAACCAGCCATGTTCAATCATCCAGCGTCGGCTGATCAACTGACGGTTACCGGCATTGACTGAAGTTGATAGATATGGAGAACGATCTTCATGCACTGGGCCAAGTGGCAAGGTCTGCCAAACAGTTATGCCACTCGCAGCAAGAAAATCTACAAAATTATAGGCCTCTGGACCAAGCGTGCCATCGTTAGCCTCACCTGGCAATGAGGTGGGATGCAAAAGGACGCCTGCGCGCCTGGTGGCAACAATGCTATTGCTCATGGCAGTCTAGCCGTCACTGCCTCGACGCATTGCACCTCCGTGTTCTGGTTTACCTGATCCATGCGCCATGATGTGCGATAGATATTCTGGCGGTTCGAGCCCTAGTATCATATAGAGATTCGTTAAATGTGAGCGAAACAGAAACTCAAAGTCACTCACTGAATCGGCAGGGTTATAGTCACCAAACCACCAGAACCAGTCAGAGCCTTCGCACAGTGCCAGTTGTTCTTCAGCACGCTGACGTTGTTGTTCATTGAGACGGCCAGACGCCATCACCTGATCGTAATGACGCTTAGCATCAACGAGCATTTCCCAACCACGATTTTTATCGTTATCACCAATCCAGGTCGACAGCGTGCCGTATACCCAGCTACCCGTGATAATATTTTCCAGCTGCCCAACTTCGACATCATCCAGACATTCGCTGAACGTGGTTAATTCTATCTCGGGATGGCTAGTAAGTTCACGATACAATGCAGAAAGGAAATAATAACCATTATTCGGGAAATGCTCCCAGGCATTTTCGCCATCCAGAATAATAGACACCACGCGTTTTTCTTTTTCACCACAGCTTGCCGCGATGTTCTGAATATGCTGCGCCATATCTGCCGCTGCATCATCACCGTGCCAGGTCGCGTAACTAAAACCGATTAAATCAGAAAGACCATCATCGCGAAAAAATGCCGCGGCCTTGCTTTTACCTGCGGTGTAGGGCATATACAGCCCATGCACAGTGTTAATCTCATCTATGCGCTCTTCACTGGCAAGACTACTACGCAGCACACTCTCACCACTCGCCGCCCACTTGATATCAAACTTATCCATCAGCTCAAGCGTTGCTGTATTTAATGCACCTTCTGAAGGCCAGCAACCTTTGGGTTTAAAGCCAAAGTGTTTTTCAAACTCTTCTATACCACGCTGCATATGCCATTCTGCCCTGGCCTGCCCACCAGGATAACTATCACAGGCTGGCATCAGTATATCTGGCCATGACTCACGCGCACTCTGTAAATCAAGTAATAAAGGCACGATCGGATGTGCATACGGGTTCATCGATATTTCGATTTGTCCTGCTTCGGCCAGGCGTCGGTAGCGAGGTATCACCGTATTCAGTAACTCGCCAATAACTGTCATAATCTCGATGCGATCATGCAAGGTATAATCACAGCCCTTTTCAACCAGATGCTGGATACGCTTGTCTGTGCGATGTATGGTTTCCCCCATCCATGCAAGGTGATACCAGCACAGCAGATCAGTAAGAAATTTATCATCGAGGTAGTGCATCAGATCACTATCTGCCTCAAGCATACGCGCCACTTTAGCCAGACGCATATAAGGCGGGAAACGCTGAATCAGACGTTCTTCATTAACCCTGAGACACTGAGAGATCAACACCATGCGTTGTTCGGTAGACGTTGGTAGTGCAGGTGTAATCAACGCCGAAAGTAGCGGATCAGCAATAGGCGTACCTGAACTTAATGCCGACTCGACCTGGTTTGCATAATCCGAAATTTGTTCAAGTAAAATGGGTGCAAAGTTTACAACGACTTTGGCTTGCGCATTGTCTTCCAGCAATGCGACCATATCGATATAGTCTTTGGTCGAGTGTAAATACGTCCAGGGTAATGAGTACTGATTTGTCGTGCCATTCTTGTACTGCGGCTGGTGCATATGCCAGCAGACAACAACTTTAATTTTATTAGTGTGCGATATTTTAGCGGGCATGATGGATTTCCTGACCTAACATGTCAGGGGTTACCAGTACGGCACCTTTTGGTGTAACGAAGAAACGCTCCGCATCAGCGACAGGATCTTCACCAATAATCGTACCATCAGGAATGATGCACCCCTTATCAACAATCGCATTACTCAGGCGACAGTTAGCACCAATTTCAGCATCCGGTAGAATGACTGAATTAAAAACAGAACTGTATGAATGCACAAACACATTCGAGAACAATAACGAATGACGTACGGTAGCACCGGATATCAGGCAACCACCCGAGACCATGGAATCAACTGCCATACCGCGACGTTCTTCATTATCATGTACGAACTTGGCAGGTGGCAATTGTTGTTGATAAGTCCAGATGGGCCATTCTTCATCATAGAGATTCAGCTCTGGCGTTACACCAATCAATTCGAGGTTAGCCTCCCAGAAGGCATCAACGGTTCCGACATCACGCCAATAGGCCTGCTCGCCGGTTTCCGGATCGTGAAATGGGTATGCCACCACTTTATATTTATTAATAACGTTCGGGATAATATCTTTACCAAAGTCATGCGATGAGTCGTGCTCATCCGCATCCTTTATGAGCTGCTCATAGAGAAAATCGGAATTGAAAACATAAATACCCATAGAGCATAGCGCGGCATCACTTTTATTCGGGCTTGGATACGGACTCTCTGGTTTTTCATGGAAATCGGTAACACAGCTTTGTTCATCAACGCTCATTACGCCAAACTCGCTAGCACGATCAAGCGGCACCTCGATGCAACCAACGGTTAGATCCGCACCATGCTCAACGTGGTAAGCGATCATGGGACCATAGTCCATTTTATAAATGTGGTCACCGGCAAGGATCAACACATAACGTGGGTCATGCGATCGTAATATATCTATGTTCTGATACACCGCATCGGCTGTACCCGCATACCAGGAAGACTCAATACGTTGTTGTGCAGGGAGTAGTTCAACAAACTCACCAAATTCACCGCGCAGAAAACTCCAGGCCTGTTGCACATGGCGTAACAGTGAGTGCGCCTTGTACTGAGTAATCACTGCAATACGACGAATACCAGAGTTAATACAATTAGAAAGAGGGAAATCGACAATACGGAACTTGCCACCAAAAGGCACAGCCGGTTTAGCGCGCCACAGGGTGAGTTTTTTCAGACGCGAACCACGCCCACCTGCCAGAATAAGTGCCATTGAGTCTCGTGTCAGACGACTGACAAAACGCGGGGTTTTACCTAATTTCAATCAACTTCTCCAGGCTCAGGATAATTCCTGAATTATTATGAATGTTCCGTACACAGCATCGTGGTATGCTTATTACCAGAAGCTTATATTATAGCTGGTAATTATTAACATGACATTACTGTTTACATAAGGATCAACTGTGTCAGAATTTGCTCGCATCATAGACGCCACACACCATGACCCGTTTAGTCTACTGGGTAAACACCCCACTGAAAACGGTGATCAAATTCGTGTTTTTCTTCCTGGTGCATCCGACGTCAGTATTGAAGACGGACGTTTCCCCATGTCGCGTATCGAAGGCACCGATATGTTCGAATGGCACGGTGATATTGGTGCAGTACCTGAGCACTACCGGATCTACTGGCACGAAAATGGTGAACAACATAGCAGCTATGATCCCTATAGTTTCCCACCACAGTTATCAGAGTATGATTTGCACCTGTTTGGTGAAGGTAATCACTGGCATGCCTATCGCCTTCTTGGTGCAAGACCCCATCATGTTGATGGTATTGAAGGCGTATTGTTCGCCACCTGGGCACCCAATGCAGAACGCATCAGTATCGTAGGTGATTTCAATAACTGGGATGGCCGACGCCACCCAATGCAGGTCCGTGGTGGTAGCGGAGTATGGGAACTTTTTATACCCGGTCTGGCTGCCGGTACGATTTACAAATTCGAGATCCGCAATCGACACCGTGGCGATGTATTCCTCAAGTCTGATCCTTACGGCCAGGCATTTGAAATGCGCCCGAGCACGGCATCAACGGTGGCACCGCTCTCTGACTATGCATGGCAGGATGCTGACTGGTTAGAAAAGCGCAAGTCTGCAGACTGGCTGCATGCCCCACTATCTATATATGAAGTGCACCTTGGTTCATGGCGCCGCACCGCTGAAAACGAGTTTATGAATTATCGTGATCTCGCGCATCAGCTGGTCGAATACGTGCAATACATGAACTTCACACATATTGAGCTACTGCCTGTTACTGAACACCCCCTTGATGCCTCCTGGGGTTATCAAACAACGGGTTACTATGCACCGACGAGTCGCTTCGGTACACCGGATGACTTTCGCTATTTTGTGAACCATTGTCATGAACATGGCATTGGCGTATTCATGGACTGGGCGCCAGCTCACTTTCCAAAGGACGCTCATGGTCTGGCACGTTTTGATGGTGAAGCCATCTATGAACACGAAGATCCTCGCCGTGGTGAACACCGTGACTGGGGCACATTGATTTTTAATTATGGTCGCAACGAAGTAAAAAACTTTCTGCTCTCCAGTGCCACCTACTGGCTGGAAGAATTTCATATTGATGGCCTGCGCGTCGACGCCGTAGCGTCAATGCTCTACCTGAACTACTCACGCGAGGATGGCGACTGGATCCCAAATCAATATGGCGGCTGTGAAAACCTGGAAGCCATAGAATTTCTCAAACAACTCAATACCGTTACACATGAGCTACAGCCCGGCACACTGATCATGGCAGAAGAATCCACCGACTGGCCAATGGTCTCAAGACCCACCTATCTGGGAGGACTGGGCTTTAGCATGAAATGGAATATGGGCTGGATGCACGATAGCCTGGATTATATGCAACAGGATCCAGTGTATCGCCAGTATCATCATAACAACCTTACCTTCGGCCAGTTGTATGCCTATAACGAGAACTTCATCCTGCCCTTCTCACATGATGAAGTCGTGCATGGCAAAGGCTCAATGATTCATAAAATGCCGGGAGATGACTGGCAGCGCTTTGCCAACCTGCGCCTGTTGTATACCTATATGTACACCATTCCCGGTAAGCAATTACTGTTTATGGGCAATGAATTTGCGCAACGCCCGGAATGGCGTGATTACGAGCAACTCGAATGGCATGTCTGTGACAACCCATTGCACCAGGGCTTACAGCTCACCGTCAAAGATCTGAACCACCTGAACCGTGATTATGCACCATTGCATCGCTATGACTTTGAGCCACAGGGCTTCAGCTGGATAGACTGTCATGATTCTGCACAATCGACATTAAGCTATCTACGCACCGATGGCATTGATGCGATGATCATTATTCTTAACCTGACACCCGTGCCGCGTTATAACTATCGCATCGGTGTACCAGAAGCAGGCAGCTATGCCGAAATCTTCAACTCAGATTCACAATATTATGGTGGCAGTAATATCAGTAATGGCACCGAAATCCACTCGCAAGACTGGGCATGGATGAACCAGCCCTGCTCTGTAGAGCTGACATTACCACCGCTAGCGGGTGTTATTCTGAAGAAGGTTTAGTGTGAAGCTCATTATTAGCTTGTATGATAAGCCTTTATCCACAAGATTGAGCTGCTTGATCTAATAAAACAATAAGGCTGTCAGACACACCAAGTTCTAGTGTCAGGTAACTCTTAATATTCTGCTGATCGAGCACTACAATTTTTGTTGTCCTAACGCTACTAATCAGAGCTTCATATGCTACGAACTGATTAAGATTCAACGCAGTATGTAATTCACGCGCAAGCGACTCAATTTTCCTGGTATCTTCGCGCCCATTTCGGTCAGCACGTGCCACCAGGCCAGCAACAATCCCAACCGCCTCGCGTATTTCACTAAATGCCCTACGCACTTTACGTACATCCTGAGGTGCATACAATTGTGGTTGCTCACCAATTGAATTATCAAAGCGATGAACTATGCGATCTATATCAGCATCACCAAAGGACAATACGTCAATCCATTCACTATGAGGAGTGGGAGCAGGGTGCGTATGACAGGTCAAACCATCGTCATGTGCGAGAATGGCTGTCGGCATAATAACTGTAACGAATAAAGAAAGCCCCATAATCAGTTGACGAATTTTCATAATAGATTTCCATATAGTTGTTAACGAGTTTTAAAAAGTACGTTAAGGTTAGAATAACCCTCTACAACTACAATGTATGTGAACGATTTACCAACGTTATGTGAGTGATTCACGTGGTATATGTGTGATATTCACAAATCTCAGGGATTCCAGGAGTGTAATTTAGTTGAACTTAGCTTGTTATAAGCTGGCAACAGTAATTAACATTTGTAGATTATTATAATGGCGCACTTTCGAAATGCATCTGCCAGAATATTCAATTAACGTTACTCTTTATTTTTACTTGTCATGATCGATATGGATATCGTCAGGAAATGGTTTACCTTTACCTGTTTCTATTGCCTCCTTCAGACTCAACAGAAACACAGCCCATTTCATACTACAGTGCCCCATGAATTCTGTGCGCTCTTTCCAGTTACTATGGGAAAACAGCATGTAGGTTTGGTCGACTTCATGCTTTAGTTGGAAAGAGACCTCGGTGCCCATCCACGCTTCAGGTATTTCTCCTGCGTGCAGCCAACGAACCAGAGTATTTTCCTGTAACTCAATGACTTCAAAATCCGGCCCCATGCCATTAAAGCGAAATTGGATTATTGAGCCGACACCCCCAGCACCGGTGGTATCTGTTGTCCACCAGCGAGAAAGCCCTGTATCAGTAGTCAAGGCTTCGTATACAACGTCTGGATTGCAAGCTATTCCGATGCGATGTGAAATTTGTGCCATACTACATACTCTCCTTGCATCCATTCCACGAACAAATAGATGCTTTATGTTCACATATCTACCTTAGAATAGCTAAATACCTTTTAGGCATAACTTTCCAATGGAAGCACCTGACAACAGTAACTCATGCGCCTGTTTTAATGTGTCAGTGCTCATTTCACCCAACCTCGCGTTAAGTGTGGTACGTATTGTGCCCTGCTCTACCAGGCGGGAGACTTCGTTTAGTAATTCCCCTTGGGCCGCCATATCATTCGTTTGATACATGGCACGTGTAAACATAAATTCCCAGACAAACGCGGCGCTTTTGCTTTTCAGTTTTGATAGATCATGTGGTTGCTTTGTATCGACAACTGCGCAAATACAACCTTGCGGCGCAATTAGTTCAGCCATCACATCAAAATAGACATCAGCATCATTGAGGCAAAGAATATAATCTGGGCTGGGTAGATCGTGATGTTTAAATTCATCAACCAAACTATTGCGATGATTCACCACGCTGTTGGCGCCCATTTCCCTACACCATTGAATGGTTTCGTCGCGTGAGGTTGTTGCGATGACATTCAGATCAGCGATCTCCCTGGCAAGCTGAATGGCAATCGACCCTACCCCACCGGCGGCACCGATTATTAATAAGGTTTTGCCTGCCTCTTTTTCAGGGTTGACTTTCATGCGATCAAACAGCGCTTCGTAGGCAGTGATGCTAGTGAGCGGTAGTGCCGCGGCTTGCTCCGCGCTCAGATTTTCTGGCCAGTGCCCGACAATACGTTCATCGACTAGCTGATGCGAAGCGTTACTACCTGGGCGTGTGACATCACCGGCGTAATACACTTTGTCGCCAACTGAATAATGAGTTACCTTTTCACCCACTGCTTCGACCACGCCTGCGGCATCCCAGCCGAGGCAATGCTCGCCGGGCTGCTTAGATTTATTAGCGTAGACTTTGGTATCAACGGGATTGACTGAAACTGCCTGTATACGAACCAGCAGATCGTGTCCGTGTGGCTCAGGCGTTGGGGTTTCTATTTCAGTAAAAGAGGGTGTGTTGTCAGCATCCTGGACTGGATTGATAATAAATTGTTTCAAGGTAGCAAATTAGAAGAGTTCAACATCATCGTCTGCGGCGGCTTCGATCTTAAGCTGTAGAGCCTCCTCGACCGTCGCGCCATTAAGTACCGCGTCAAACATCAACTTGTCTTCTTCATTAGTGTACTTAGAACGAATCTTTTCCTGCAGGCCACGCCATTCATAGGGGTTATATAATGCCTGCTGATCACTGACCAGCTCTGCCAGTGAGGCCAGGCTATTACTGGCATGGTCGAGCTGCTGTGTGAGTTTGTCATAAAACTGAAAGGCGATGATCGCTGATTGCATTTGCCCCATGACGGTTTCACAGTTTGACATAATGGCCTGTTTTTCGGGTGAATCGGGTAACTGGCTACCTGCCTCAGCAATGATAGAAGCATTTCCTGCCATAGTGGTAAATGAGTTCGTTAGTGTACCGACAGACTCATTACCTTCATTCATTGCGCGTTCAATTTGTGCGACGGAAAGATTGAGCATGAGAACGGTTTCGCGTATCTGACTCCAGTCGAGATCAGGGGCCTGAGCAGAAGATTTTGGGGTTAAAGAGGTTTCGTCAGTCATAGTCACTACCAGTATTGTTTACGCTTCAGTATAGCAAGCCAGCAAGATTCTGCCGCCCTAGCGGCCAATAATGAAATTATGATGCCCGGCAACACGCTTGATACGCCAGTTAGTAAAATCCAGCACATAGTTTTTTATTACAAAACCAAACAGCCAGGTGACACCAGTAAAGGCAGGCCAGTACCAGTCGGGAAATCGTACGCTATAGGGCAAACCTATAAACAAGATACACAAGCCGACAATCACGACGCTAAGTCCCACAATAGACTCCACGCACATACAGACGACATTTAGCTTCTCGGGTTTGTGTCGATTCTTTTTAATGATATATAGCTTTACTAAATCACGAATCAGACTTTGCACAAGCAGACAAACAGCAAACACCAGGATGAACATGCCCAGACTCATTCTATAAGGCAAGATGGGCTGAACCATAAAGGTGAGTAACGCAGCAAGCGCGATCAATGACAGTTCTATTTTGTCAGCCTCTGTCAGCGCCATCAGGATTTTTCAAAATCCAGCGATGCAGAATTAATACAGTATCTTAAGCCCGTTGGCTGTGGACCATCTTCAAATACATGCCCAAGGTGGGCATCACAGCGTTTGCAATGTACTTCTACACGGCGCATGCCAAGCGTAGTATCAACTTCTTCTTCAACAACCTCGTCACTGGCTGGCTGATAGAAACTTGGCCAGCCAGTACCGGAGTCATATTTATTTTCTGAATCAAACAGCTTTTCACCACAGCATGCACAGCTGTAACTGCCTGCATCCTTATTCGCATAAAAGGCACCACTAAATGCTCTTTCGGTGCCCTTGTTGCGACAGACCTGATACTGCTCATCTGTGAGCTGTTCACGCCATTCTGCATCTGTTTTTTTCAGCTTGTCAGACATTAACGATTAGTTTTGTAGTGATTAATCAGACCATTGGTAGAGCAATCATGTGAACTCACGTCATCAGAACCACCCAGCTCTGGCAGAATTGCCTTGGCGAGTTGTTTACCTAGCTCAACGCCCCACTGATCGTATGAGTTGATGTTCCAGATAATGCCCTGTACGAAAATCTTGTGTTCATACATGGCTACCAGTGAACCCAGCATACGTGGCGTCAGTTTTTGAAACATAATAGAGTTGGTTGGTTTGTTACCAGCGAATTCTTTATGTGTTGCCAGCTCTTCGAGCGTATCACCACTGAAACCCGCGGCTTCCAGCTCGGTCTTGGCTTCGTCACGTGTTTTGCCTTTCATTAGCGCTTCGGTCTGCGCAAAGAAGTTTGATAACAGGATAGGATGATGCTCACCAACCGGGTTGTGTGTTTCAACCGGCGCGAGGAAATCACACGGAATCAGCTTCGTGCCCTGGTGAATAAGCTGATAAAACGCATGCTGTCCGTTAGTACCTGGCTCACCCCAGATGATGGGGCCGGTTTGCACATCGACGACTTCTGCATCACGATTAACACGCTTGCCATCACTTTCCATATCACCCTGCTGAAAATAAGCTGAGAAGCGATGCATGTATTGATCATATGGCAATACTGCGACTGTCTGTGAGCCATAGAAGTTGTTATACCAAATGCCAATCAACGCCAGAATGGCAGGAATGTTTTGCTCCAGTGGCGTATTACGGAAATGATTATCCATATCATGGCCGCCGGCTAATAACTCTTCAAAGTTATCCATGCCAATGGCAATCGCAATCGGCAGGCCAATTGCTGACCAGAATGAATATCTACCGCCGACCCAGTCCCAGAACTCAAACATGTTGTTGGTATCGATACCGAAGGCTGAAACCTCTTCGGCATTCGTTGAAAGAGCAACAAAGTGTTTTGCTACATGCGCGGCATCACTGGCTTTCTCGAGGAACCAGTCTTTTGCTGTATTCGCATTAGTAATGGTTTCCTGGGTAGTAAAGGTCTTCGATGCGATAATGAACATGGTTGTTTCTGGATCACAGACACGCAGGGTTTCTGCCATATGTGTGCCATCAATATTGGAAACAAAGTGCACGTTCAGATCACGCTTGGTATAAGGCTTGAGTGCTTCGGTTACCATCACAGGACCGAGGTCCGAACCACCAATACCGATATTGACGACATCTTTCATTGGCTTACCGGTGTAACCCTTCCAGTCACCATTGCGCACGGAGTCAGTAAAACCACGCATCTTATCAAGCACGGCATTCACGGCGGGCATGACATCTTCGCCATCAACCACAATAGGCGTATTGGAACGGTTACGTAATGCCACGTGGAGTACTGCGCGATCTTCGGTAATATTAATCTTGTCACCAGTGAACATTTTTTCTGTCCACTCTTTGATGTTCGCCTGTTTTGCGAGGTCCATTAATAAAGACATCGTCTCTTCAGTGACAATGTTCTTTGAATAATCTAGCAAGATGCCATTAAAGCTCTCGGTAAATTTATTAAAACGATCGGCATCCTGTGTGAATAAATCACGCATGTGCGTTGAAGACATAGATTCATGATGTTTTAACAGCGCCTGCCAGGCTGGTGATTCGGTAAGTGCGGACATATCTCGACCCCTCTATTGTATTTATTGTTACCGGTAATATTAATCTGATTGTGTATTTTCTAGTGTGTCCTGAATCCTGGAAAGGATGGCATGGACATCCTGTGCGGTCTTTTGCTCACTGCGTAATCTATCTGTATTTTGCCGACGCTCATAGGCAACACAGTTAATTGTGTCACCGACTTCCGGGTGTTCTGTTATAAAATCATTGAAATCATCTTTTGACAGTCTGACGACCTCAACCTGGTTAACCGCCGCTACCGAAGCCGTGCGTGGTTCACCCGTTAACAAGGCCCATTCGCCAAAATAATTACCCGAACGAAGTAACGACAGATTCATTTGCTGATCATCAATCAGCGTATACACACGTGCAACACCCGTATTCACGATATAAATTGCATCTCCCTGTTCGCCTTCTGCAATGATGTCGCCTTCATTAATTGTCACCAGGGTTGCCTTATGACTCAGGTTCATTAACACCTCATCATCCAGATGAGAAAAAATAGGCACTGATTTTAATGCCGTGAAAATACTGCGATTACGATAGCGATCAAATATTGCATTACGAATCACGGGCACTCTGGCAATCAGGTTTTCCAGCACTTCGCCGGGGATTTCCAGCACAACACCATCGGTTTCTGCAACGACCGTTGCGATACGTGGCGTCATAAACAGCGCAGCAATTTCACCAAACACTTCACCTGATGTTAGTTTACCCAGTACTACTGTCCCAGCATCAGATTCGCCTGTCACCTGCACTACACCGGTAATCAGTAAGAACACACGTTCGTCTCTCTGGTGTTGTTTGCACAACACTTCACCGGCCTGCATGGTACGTACCACACCATTATTCATCAGATATTCCCGATCTTCGAGCGATAATAGCTCACCAAAGACTGTATTCTTTCTGATGGCCTCGTGCATCGAGGCAATAATTTTATCAAACTTACCCATATTTCTACTCTAACGATCCGTTATCACGGAATTTAATTTACTCATCACCCCATGCAGCCTTATCAATGAGTACTTCCGCCAGTGGTGGATTTATCGTAGCGACGGGTAGTGCCTCACCCGCCTTCCATTTTGCGACCGCTTCCTGTTTGCCTGCACCGGTCACCAGAATAAGCAACTCATGAGTGTTACCTAATGTGGCCGCACTCATCGTGACACGATCCGGTGGTGGTTTTGGGGAATTGTGAACTGCATGCATTGTTTCAGATGTGTCATTCACATGCCCGGGAAACAGGCTTGCTGTATGGCCATCTTCGCCCATGCCCAGTAACACCATATCAAAAGGTAACTTGCCATCAATCACGCTAGCGTAATCATCTCGCCCGGGCTCGGCGCCTAGCTCTGCTTTGATCACGTGGTTCATGTCATCTGCTACCGCAACATGATCCAGCCACAGCTGATTCGCCATTAGACTATTGCGTTCACTGTCATCCACAGGCAGGCAACGTTCATCACCGTGAAAAATTTCCCACTTGCTCCAGTCAGCGGCCTGATCCTTGAGGATCTTGTAGGCAACGCCTGGTGTTGTGCCACCAGCAAGAACAATTTTGAACACGCCGCGTTCACTAATAGCCTTATCTGCTGCTGCAAGAATGCGCGTTACGGTTTCCTCCGCAACAGCCTGCCCATCTTCGAATATCTGCCAGTTTACATCTGCTGCTGACATAGTGATTCCTCTATTTATTATTATTCGTCGTCTTCGGGAGTTAATGTATGTCGCCAGCGCGTGTTTTCACTTTCAAACAGTCTTCTGGCTTCAATGGGCCCCCAGGTACCCGCTTCATAGGTATTAATATACTCACGTTCCATTGCCCAGACCTTGAGCACAGGATCAACTACGCGCCATGCCCATTCGACTTCGTCGTAGCGCAAGAACAATGTGCTGTCACCTTCCATGACGTCAAGTAACAGTTCTTCATAAGCATCGGTTGAGGCTTCATCTTCATAACGGAAACTGGCATCCAGACTGGTAAGACGTGTTTTCATTTCCAGTCCGGGCTCTTTTACAGACATCTCCATACGTAGACATTCTGCAGGCTGAATACCAAGCAACACCCAGTTTGGATGCATTGACTCAACCTGCGTGTTTCTAAATAGTTGTTGTGGAGGATGTTTGAAGCGTATCGAGACCGCCGACTGCCCCTTCTTCATGCGTTTACCGGTGCGTAAATAAAATGGCACGCCACGCCAGCGCCAGTTATCGACATACAACTTCATTGCCGCATAAGTTTCAGTCGTGCTGTCTTGCGGCACCTTGTCTTCTTCAAGGTAGGATTTAACTTTCTTACCATCCGACATGCCACTAGCATATTGCGCACGAAAAGAATGTGCATGTACGGCACTTTGTGGAATAGGACGAATCGATTTAAGTACTTTTACTTTTTCGTCTCGTAAGGCCTCTGGCTCCATGGATACAGGCGGCTCCATCGCAACCAGTGTCATCAGTTGCAAAAGGTGTGACTGAATCATGTCACGCAGTGCACCGGCACCATCGTAGTAATCTGCGCGCCCACCCACACCGAGTTCTTCGGAATGCGTGATTTGCACATGATCGATATAATTTCGATTCCATAACGGTTCCATCATCAAGTTGGCGAAACGAAACACCAACACATTTTGCACCGTGCCTTTACCAAGGTAGTGGTCAATACGATAAATCTGATGTTCTTTCAGATAGCGATCCATTGCCTTCTGTAATATCTGTGCGCTCTCAAGGTCATAGCCAAACGGTTTTTCGACTACCACGCGACGCCAGCCATGCTCTTCATTAAGCATGTTAACTTCACTGAGATTTCTAATAACGGTGCCAAACTCGGCCGGACGAATCGACATGTAAAAGGCAATATTATTTGGGAACGATGGATTCTCATCGAGGAACTGATTCAGCCCTTTGTAAGAATCTATATCTGTCAAATCGCCTTTGTAATAATGTAATTTTGAAACAAATCTATCTAGTACTTTCTGATCAACACCATCACGTGCCTTATCGGTGACCCAGTTGATAACTTCCGAGATACAGGCATCTCTGTCCCAGTCGCGTCGGCCAATAGCAACAATGACGGTACCTTCCGGCAGGTAACCTGCTACTTCAAGATGATAAAGCGCAGGCATTAATTTAAGGCGTGACAGGTTGCCTGTCGCGCCAAAAATAACATACGTACAAGGATGAACCTTTTTCGTCCGTTTGTTCACGCTAACCCTCATGTTTCAGGGGCAGATAAACTGCCCCTGAGTCTATGATGTTGACCTGATAGCTAACTTAAACGTTGTATGTAGATGAAGAAACGTTACCGCCACTACCAATCCAGTCAGTGTGATGGAATTCACCACGAGGCTTATCAACGCGTTCATAGGTGTGAGCACCAAAGTAATCACGTTGCGCCTGTAGCATGTTGGCTGGCAGACGACCACTGCGGTAACCATCGTAGTAAGATAATGCAGATGCAAACGTGGGTAATGGGATACCCAGCTCAGCGCCTTTCATTACCACCTTGCGCCAGCCAGCCTGTGCATTGTGGATGGCATCACTAAAGAACTTATCAAGCAATAAATTCTCAAGCGTAGGGTTTTTATCAAAAGCTTCTTTAATATTACCAAGGAACGCGCTGCGAATAATACAACCACCACGCCACATCAGTGCAATGCTACCGTAGTTAAGATTCCAGCCATATTCTTTAGCCGCTTCACGTAGCAACATATAGCCCTGAGCATAAGAGATGATTTTTGATGCATACAGCGCATCACGTACCGCATCAACAAATTCAGCTTTATCACCATCAAATGCACCACTTGGGCCTTCCAGTGAAGCAGATGCTTTAACACGCTCTTCTTTCATTGAAGACAGGCAACGTGCAAATACAGATTCACCAATCAGTGTTAATGGAATGCCGAGATCCAGTGCATTAATGCCTGTCCATTTACCCGTACCCTTCTGGCCCGCAGTATCAAGAACCTGGTCCAGAACGTAATCACCATTCTCATCTTTAAAACCAAGGATGTTGGTTGATATTTCGATAAGGTAAGAATCAAGTACGCCAGTGTTCCACTCGGCAAAGACCTTTTGCATTTCATCATTGCTCATGCCCATCGCACGATGCATGAAATCATAGGCTTCACAGATGAGCTGCATATCACCGTATTCAATACCGTTATGCACCATCTTCACATACTGGCCGGCACCTTCTTCACCAACCCAGTCACAACAAGGCTCACCATCAACCTGTGCGGCAATCGTCTGGAAGATGTCTTTTACTGCTGGCCATGCATCTGGGTTACCACCAGGCATGATTGAAGGACCATTACGTGCACCTTCTTCACCACCAGAAATACCTGTGCCGATGTATAGAATGCCTTTTTCTTTCAGTGCATTGGTACGACGAATAGTGTTTGTATAAAGTTCATTACCACCATCAATAATAATGTCACCTTTATCAAGGTGAGGAGCAATCAGATCAATAAATGAATCAACAACGTCACCCGCTTTCACCATCATCATGACACGACGTGGTTTCTTCAGCTTACTTACCATTTCTTCGATTGAGTGTGTGCCGATGATGTTGGTCCCTTTTGCGCGGCCTTCCATGAACTCATCAACTTTTGAAGTGGTACGATTGAAAACAGCAACCGTGAATCCTTTGTCATTCATGTTGAGGACAAGGTTTTGTCCCATTACAGCTAGGCCGATCAGGCCGATATCCGCTTCTGACATGTTTTTACCCTTTAGTTCTTGTTTATAGTTCTGTTTCTTCTTGTAAAGGCAATTTGGCCGCATAGAAAACTATGCGGCCAAATGTCTTCAGTATGATGTTATGCAGCGCCCTGTTGCATGCGGGCCTGGACATAATCCTCCAGCTTGACCAGATCCTTGGCGAAGTTACGAATACCTTCAGCCAGTTTTTCAACGGCCATTGGATCTTCGTTATGCATCCACAGGAACATGTTGTGATCCATGTTGAGTTTTTCAATGTTCATTTCTTTGGCTGCAGCCGTATCCAGTTTCAAAGGTACGTCGCCATCTTCATTGCGCAGTTCTTCCAGTAGTCCTGGAGAAATAGTCAGTAGATCTGAACCGGCAAGTTCAAGAATCTGATGATGATTACGGAAACTCGCACCCATCACCTGTGTGTTATAACCGTGACGTTTGTAGTAATTAAAGATACTTGTCACAGACAGCACGCCAGGATCTTCAGCAGGTGGATAGCTATCAACACCTTCTTTCGTCTTGTACCAGTCAAAGATACGGCCAACGAATGGTGAAATCAGTGTAACGCCGGCTTCGGCACAGGCTACCGCCTGAGCAAAACTGAACAGCAGTGTCAGATTACAGTGAATGCCTTCTTTTTCGAGTTCTTCTGCAGCCTTGATGCCTTCCCATGTTGAGGCAAGTTTAATCAGAATGCGATCTTTTGAAATACCCAGGTCATCATACAGCGCAATAATTTCACGTGCTTTCTTGATACTGCCTTCTTTATCAAAAGATAAACGCGCGTCAACTTCAGTTGATACGCGACCAGGAACGATGTCCAGAATTTCTTTACCGAAGTTGACCGCAAGCTTGTCGAGCACAATTTCTGTCTGTTCAGCCTGACTACTGCCTTTAGACATACCATATTCAACAGCTTCATCAACCAGGTTCTGATACTGTGGTTGCTGTGCTGCAGCAAATACCAGTGAAGGGTTAGTAGTGGCATCAGTCGGTTTGTAGGTTTTAATCGATTCAAAATCACCGGTGTCGGCAACAACGGTGGTCATCTTGCTCAGTTGCTCTAGCTTGCTCATAGATATCCTCCTCAAACGATATACGAAGTATCGTTGAATTTAGTGGCTACATTTTGTGTTTGTCAGCTGTACCAAAAACAATCTGAATTTTATTATTGATTGTTTTTGCTTCCATCATCCTTCCAGCTCAGATATTCATCACGCAATTGGGACGCGTGGATGTTATTGAGACTCATCAGCCGATGAGTTGGAAAATTACTAATCCCTTATATTATTGTTTTACGAAAGCCCTTATACTCAGACTGGATTTGCCATTATTGAGTAAATTTAAGTATATGCTTTTCATTTATTTTGTCACTATACAATACTTAATAATAACGGTATGTGACAAAATACGCTTTTACCTGGATCTGGAAGAAAATGGTGCAGAAATCCATTAAGGTGCTTTTCGCCAGTAGTGAAGTGCACCCGCTCGTTAAAACAGGCGGACTTGCCGATGTCTGTGGCAGCTTACCCATTGCACTTGAAGAGCAACTCATTAAACAATCTGCCATACCGACTGCCAGCGGCCGTGCCGCACGCGCGGTAGATATTCGCGTTATCCTGCCGGGTTACCGTAGCGCCCTCGAGCAGATGCAAAATCTAAAACCTGTCGCGTGGTTGCATCGCACTGGTGCAGAAGGTCCAGTTAGGGTTGTTGAAGGTAAATTACCGGGAACCAAGGTGAAAGTCTGGCTCGTCGATGCGCCAAACTACTTTGACCGTGACGGCCAGCCCTATACAGATGAACAGGGTAATGACTGGCCGGATAATGCATTACGCTATTCAATATTTTCCCGTGCGGTTACCGCACTCGCTATGGGTCAGGCAGACCTCAACTGGAAACCCGACATCGTCCACTGTCATGACTGGCAGACGGGCCTGATTCCGGCGTTACTCTCGACCTACCCGAATCATCCGAGAAGCCTGTTCACGATACATAACCTTGCTTATCAAGGTGTTTATAGTGCGGCTGAATTTCAGGCGCTTGGGCTGCCGCCGTCTTTATGGAGTTTGGGTGGGCTTGAATATCATGGCATGCTGGCGTTTATAAAAGGTGGCCTGTCCTATGCTGACTGGCTCAATACCGTCAGCCCGACCTATGCCGAGGAAATCTGCACGCCGGATTATGGCTTTGGTCTGGATGGCTTACTGAATCACCGCCATGACAGACTCGTGGGGATCCTCAATGGCGTTGATTACAATACCTGGGATCCGCGTTTCGATCCGCTCATTGCCAAGACCTATACAGTACGTACTTTTGCCAACAAGGCCGTGAATAAGCAGGCGCTGCAAGAGTCGCTTTCACTCCCGGTTAAACCGGATACGCCACTACTTGGTGTTGTTAGCCGGCTGGTATGGCAAAAAGGCATCGACATGATCATCGAGATCCTGCCCCAGCTGTTCAAACAGAATATTCAGCTTGCGGTACTCGGCAGTGGCGAACAGGCAATGCAGGATCAGCTTCTCGACCTGGCTGCCCAGTATCCTGACAAATTGCATGTCACGATCGGCTATAACGAATCACTGGCGCACCAGATCGAGGCCGGTGCCGACATGTTCATGATGCCTTCTCGCTATGAGCCCTGTGGTTTGAACCAGATATATAGCCTGCGTTATGGCACGGTGCCCATCGTGCGTCAGACAGGTGGACTCGCGGACACGGTTATCGATGCAGATACTGAGGATTTTTCCCAGGCGACAGGCTTTGTATTTCATGATGGCTTCGGTTATGCCCTCCAGGAAGCCATCCAGCGGGCACTAGACTTATATAAGGATAAGGCTCGTTGGCAGCGGCTCGCTGTTCAGGGCATGAAAAAGGATTATAGTTGGCAGAGAAGTGCCTTAGAATACATAGACTTATACAAAAAAGCCCTCGAAATTTAGGCGAAAATACCGGACTTTCCTTCTAAAACGCTGACAACACGGTATAATGCGCCGCCTTGGTTGTTTCGATACAACACTCAAAACCCTGAATCAATCAAGGATATAATAATCAACCCTGGTTCCCCATGGACTATCAGACTAACGACAAACATCTTCGCAGTCGCGTAAAACTGCTGGGCAAACTGCTTGGCAACGTGCTGCAACACGAAGCCGGCGAGCAGGTCTACAAGACCATTGAAGTGCTACGCAAGGGCTTTATCAGCCTGCGCAAAAAAGAGAACGAGAACAAGCGCAAACGTCTGATGACGATTATTGCGTCCCTGGATCCTGACATCACCACCCATGTGGTACGCGGTTTCAGTATTTATTTCAGTCTCGTCAATATTGCCGAAGAGGCCTACCTGCACCGTGAGCGTCGGCGTTATATTCGCGCTAATGGCCCACTCTGGAAAGGGTCTTTTGACTACACACTACGTGAATTTCATGCCAATGGCATTTCAGCACAGGACATCAGTGTATTGCTCGACCGTGCGATGTATATGCCGGTATTTACGGCACATCCCACCGAAGCCAAGCGCCGCACCATCATGGAAACACTTCGCCGCATCTTCGTGACTAGCGAGATGCTCGATGATCCACGCCTGAGTAAGCGTGAAAAAGATCGCATCATTCGCGACATCCAGGCAGAGATTCAGGTGCTGTGGAAAACAGATGAAGTGCGTAGCAAAAAACCTGAAGTCCGTGACGAGATTCAAAATGGCCTCTACTATTTTCGCCAGTCACTGTTTAAGGCCATCCCGCGTGTGTATCGCTTTATCGAACGCGCGCTCGAGAATGTCTATGGTGCTGCCGCCGCTGATATAAATATATCCAACATGTTGCAGTTCGGTTCATGGATTGGTGGCGATCGTGATGGTAACCCTTTTGTAAAACCCAATACCACCGCTGAAGCACTTTACCTGCAAAAGCGTGAGGTGCTGATTGAATATTTGCAACATGTGAATGTGCTGCGTTCACGTCTGACACACTCTGATCAATTGTGCACACCATCCGATGCGCTGCGTGATGACCTGACGAACAATCGTGAACTGAATAATATTGTCTATGGTGAAAACCCGGATCGTTATGGCCATGAGCCCTATCGCCGCAAACTGACTTTAATGCATTACCGTCTCGAACAGTCTTTGCGCAGTATTAAAGCCAAGCTTGAATACACACACCCTACTTCTCTGGAAAACTGTTATAAGGATGAATCAGAATTCTTAATGGACCTGTATCTGATTCGTGACTCATTGATAAGTCATGGTGATGACAACATTGCCAATGAAGAGCTACAGGATCTGATTCGTCTCGTTGAAACTTTCGGTTTTTATCTGACCCGTCTGGATATTCGACAGGAGTCGACACGTCATACCGAAGCGGTTACAGAGATTCTGAGTAGTATCGGTGTCGACTATGAGAGTCTTGATGAATCACAGCGGCTTTCGAGCCTTGCTGAGTTAATTAGTGATCACAGTCGTATCCAACTGGCGAATGCCTCTTTTTCAGAAGAAACCAGTGAAACACTGGCAGTGTTTGCCGTTATCAAACAAATGCACATGGAGATCAGCCCCAAAGCCATTGGCAATTATGTGATCTCAATGACGCACACTGCCAGCCATGTCATGGAAGTCATGTTTCTTGCCAGTCTCGTTGGGCTCGCAAGCCGCAATAATGATCTGTGGAATTGTGATATTCAGATTACCCCTCTGTTTGAAACCATCGAAGACCTTGCGCACATCGAGCCAGTCATGTCGGCATTGCTGGAAAATGATGTCTATGCACAGTTACTGAACCGCTCCGGAAACATGCAGGAAATCATGCTCGGTTACTCCGATAGCTGTAAGGATGGCGGCATTCTTGCTTCGGCCTGGAATCTGTATCAGGCGCAACAGAAAATCACGCAGCTTACGCATGCGAAGAATATTCGTTTACGACTGTTTCATGGGCGTGGTGGTACGATTGGTCGCGGTGGTGGCCCAACTCATGACGCAATTCTGTCACAGCCATCAGGCACCATTGATGGTGAAATAAAATTTACCGAACAGGGTGAAGTGCTTTCATCCAAGTACAGTAATTCAGAGACTGCAGCCTATGAGTTATCAATGGGGCTCACCGGTCTGTTGAAATCATGCACACACCTGGTGAAACCAAAACGACATGAGCCACAGGCACATCAGTCAATACTCACCGAACTCGCAGCGAAAGGTGAAAAGAAATATCGTCACCTGCTTAATGACACACCGGGATTTCTTGATTACTTCTATGAAGCCACACCGGTATCCGAAATTGGCCTGTTGAATATTGGCTCACGTCCATCGCATCGTAAAAAGGCCGATCGCTCGATGTCGTCTATCCGTGCTATTCCTTGGGTATTTGGCTGGGCTCAGTCACGTCATACGCTGCCTGCCTGGTATGGCATTGGTTCTGCATTACAACAATGGCATCAGGGCGATGAACAGCGTATTAATACATTACAGACTATGTATGATGCCTGGCCTTTCTTCCGTGCGCTGCTGAGTAATTCGCAAATGGCGCTACACAAAGCTGATATTAATATCGCTGAAAAATACGCTGATCTGTGTATCGACAAAGAGGCAGGCCAGAACCTGTATGACCTCATCAAGGAAGAATATCTACTTACGGTAGAGCAGGTAATGTTGATTTGTGGATGTGACTACCTGCTTTCTGAAACGCCTGATCTGGCCGTTTCGTTAATGCGCCGCAGTCCATATCTTGATCCGCTTAACTACATACAGATAACACTGCTGGAACGTACGCGAGATCCTGACATAAGTGATAACGATAAGGATAACTGGTCGCATCCGTTATTGCGTACTATTAACGCCATTGCAGGCGGCATGCGCAATACGGGCTAGCCTTAGAAATCGTCGTCCTCTTCCTGAGTAACCTTGGGTGGATTGGCATCATTCAATGACCAGTCGTATTCATAACCATTGATTTTTGTCGTATTGGCAAGCTTGCTCTTTAACTCAGCCGATGCGTATTGCCTTAAATGCTCAAACACATCTGACGCACTGCTACCGAAGTCTGACTGAAACCAGTTATAGATACTCGAGAGATGTATATCCTTGCCGTGCAGATGCACACCACGCTCATGATTAACATAGTCACGTGCTGCCTGCTCCAGGTTTGCTTCAATGTTTTTGCTGTCATATGACTGCGCCAGTAAATTCGGGCAACCTGTTGAGGCACAGTTCAGTGCATAATGAATACGTGCGTCACGCCAGATGGGTCTGAGGATGCGATGCTCAATATCGTTCAATGACACTGCCTGCCCTTCTATATTCAGTAACTTCTTACCCCATGGGCCATCTGCGAAAAAGCCTGGTGAGATATCAATATCGCGAATGCTTTCCACTGGATAATGCTCTAATACCACATCAACTGTTAGTGCATTATAAAGGTTGACCCAGTAGGCCTTTTGCTCGTCACGTGCATAACTGGATATCTGAATCTGTTGCATATCTCCCAGGTATTGCTTTAAAGACTTGCGGTCTGCCGCTGTGACTTTGGCATAATCAATACGGTTCACACCATCATCAAATGCCCGCACATAGGATTGCAACCAGCTGCTCCAGAGGCGGTGAGAAATTTGTGCTGTATTATTGTCATCATGTTGCTGCCATATTGACCAGAGTTCGGCCTTGGGTGCAAACAGCCGCTCCAGTGAACCGGCATTGGCCTGTAAAGTGAAAAGACTAATTAGTAAGCCGATCAAATACTTCTTCATGATAGTTCTACCCAAACCCTGGTTGTTTAAGCATTAGAATAGAATAATCGAAGAAAATTCCATTTTTTACTAGTAACACGTAGATTCTGTTTAGCAAAATGCCGTCTATACTCATTTAGACTTGGCAAAATACTCCCGGATAGCTTCAAACATTTCTGGAAACCACGCGTATGTATGAACATCAGGATATACTGGAAAACCTCAATAAGCACATTCCATTAGGCGATAAACTGATCTGCGCACACGAAGCAGTTCAAGAGGTCTTCCCCTTTATCGTTCGAATTGCCGTCGCCATATACGATCCGGAAACAAGAGTGCTGAAAACATTCTTGCATAGTAGTCGTGACGACTCACCCCTCGAGCATTACCAGGCATTACTTGAAGATGCCCCGATGTTGAAAGAGATTCTCGATAGAGGTCGCCCCAGAATTATCAATAATATGGTGACCATAGAGGATGGCAAACACCCGCATACTCAACGTATTGGTCGCGCAGGTTATGCCGCCAGTTATACGCTACCAATGTTCAATGACGGTAATTTTATTGGCTTTATCTTTTTTAATTCTTGCGAAAAGGATGTATTCAACGAAAAAGTTCTCAGAGAGATGGATCTATATGGTCATCTCATTGCCTTGATGATCATTAATGAATTGTCCTCAATCCGAACATTAACTGCCGCAGTAAGAACAACAGGTAATATCACGCATTATCGCGATCCGGAAACAGGAAGCCACCTGGATCGAATGTCGCGCTATAGCCGTATCATCGCAATAGCACTGACAGAAAAGTATGAGCTCAACGATGATTATATTGAGCACGTGTTCATGTTTTCGCCATTGCATGACATTGGTAAGATTGCTATTCCCGATGAGATTTTACTTAAACCGGGTCAACTGAATGAACAGGAACGCGAAGCTATGAACACACACTCGCGCAAAGGACGCGAGATGATTGATAACCTGCTTGCTAATTTTGGTCTTGATGGCTTCCAGCATGTTGACGTTTTACGCAATATTGCCGAATTTCATCATGAAGCGGTAAACGGAACGGGTTATCCCGAAGGACGAAAAAAAGAAGACATTCCTCTAGAGGCACGCATTGTCGCCGTTGCAGATATATTTGATGCACTCACAAGTAAACGGCCATATAAAGAGGCCTGGTCAAATGAACGTGCGATTGCAATGCTAGAAGAATTATCGGGTGAGACTCTGGATGCAGAATGCGTCAGGGCATTAGTCGATAATATGCATGAAGTTGTACAAATTCAGCAGCAGTTCCATGAAGATCTTTATGGCTAACTATGCTTTGCTTTAGTAGCTTCTACACCACCCTCTAAATTCCAGAATAAAATTCAATCAGCTCAAACGCAGAACATTTTTGCCATCAAGGTCAGCCCTGGGTATACGCTGCGTGCTTAAGTAGGCTCAACTTCCCTGTCTCGCCTACATCAATGGCGCCTTGCTCTTTACCTCCCTGTATCGCGTCGGCACCAATGACGCTGCAGCGCATCACCCGTAGCTGACTGGCTGAGATGGGTCTGGGATCGACGTCTTTGAAAACGTGCGCGCCATGGAAGGCTAAAGCGCGTTTTCATAGATTCGAGCCCAACATGGAGGTTGGGCGAGATTAAGTCGAGGACAGACCCACCTTAGCCAGGAGGCTAATACTTAATGCTATTTATCCAGCTTGCATCTTTACTAGTAGTTTTATGACTTACAGGACAGTTATAGTACCTCTGTTGCGATTACCGTCATCATCATTATCTTCGTCGTCTTCATCTTCATCGTCATCGTCTTCTTGATCAGAGATGCGCTCCAGCAGTGACTGTCCAATCATCTCATGTACGCGTGCAGTAGGATGGATTTCATCAAAGAAGATATACTGAGGGAAATTCGCACCAAAGGCGCAACCTGGATTGAAGGTAAAGCTAATGCTACTAAAGCAGGCATCCGTCGTATTGGTAAAGCCATTTTCCTCTGCATCCTCGATAATTTCTCTGAAGACACCAAAGGTATTAAAGACAGCGATATCGGCGCGTGATGCCTTAACGAGTCGACGCACACCACGTTTCAGCGCCTTGTTGTAGGCCTTCGTCAGTCGTGTTGCACGACGACTGATCGTATCATCACCAAATAGAGCAGACAGCACTGCATTTTCAGGGATGCCGCCTATGTCTGGCACATTGAGTACAACAATTTTCTCAGCACCGCTTGCCACTAGAACCTGCAACTGCTGAAGCTGTGAGGTAACGGCGCCAACAATAATGCCCTCGGCAATAGCCGGATCAGGTACATCACGTGCATCACGGATATCATTACCACCGATTAGCATTAAATAGAGTGAATCAGCCGAGGCAACACCACCCTGGTTGGCAAGAAACAGGGTTACCTGTGTTGGCAGATCAATAGGCTGTTCGCCTGCAGCACGCGCTCCGGCAACCGCATAATTTGTACCTACCGCTGCTCCTATCAAATGCAATGAGGCTCCTGTGCTTAAACCAAGACCGGCTGCTGCCACATCAACGGCAGTAGGTCCATTCGAAACACGATTATTGAAAAAAGGTGGGTTGGGAAATGGCCCTGCTAATGAAGCGAGATTCCCTGCATCAGACAGGCTGTCGCCAAACACAAAAACATTCTGAAAATCGTCGCTCGCATAGGATACTGGCGACACCAGTAGAAATAGAAATAGTACAAGACGCTTCATTACTCTCTCCCTGTTGTAATTTTTAGTGCCCTGATACTAATCGAGATGAGTCTGCCTGGCAAACCCGTCACCCTATGCAGTCATTGAATGACTTCAGCGACAGCGAGCATTGATACGGGGGGGAAGAATACCAGTTGGCGAGCCGACTCTGCATTCACCAGTAGTGAGAACTGCCGCAAAGTTTCTATGGGTATATCCTGCGTCGCTTTGGCCTTCGTCAATAGCTGACTTGCCTTAAAACCAGCGAATTTACCCACACTATAATAGGTAGATACAATACCCATGAGTGCACCGTTCTTACGAATCGGCCCTTCTGTTGAGGAAAATGTTGCCACCCCTTGGGCAAGACTTGCGTTGACGACTTCTGACGCATTGCTGATAACAAAAGAATCTGATGGCAGATAAATAAAATCAGGGTTTAATCGGGCAACTTCTTTTATCCGCGTTGCAATCGATTCCTTCACGGGCTTATTGTTTATATCTAGTGCCACTGGTGCTTCTATAACAGTAAAACCCTGCGCATCTGCCTGAGCCTGCAATGCGGTGACAGCGAGTTGAGAGTTACGCTCAACAGGGTTATATATCACTGCCAGCTTGCGTAATGGGCGCGTCTTTTTCATGACGTTAATCTGTGCGTCCAACGGAACAGTATGCGACACGCCGGTGAAATTACTGTTTGATGAAGCAAAAGATTCCACCAGTTTGGCACCGACCGGATCGGCGACAATGTTGAACACCACGGGTATATCAAGGATATGTCTGCCTGGGTCGCGATTCTCAATGGTGCCGACAATTTCGCGTGTCACTGTCGTACCAAAGGTATAAACCAGATCAGGCCTGACCGTCTTGATTTCATTTATAAATCCAGGCAGTTTGCTGGCATCTTTCTGACAATCCTTGATGATAAAATTAGCTCGCACACCAGACGTTTTCAGGTAATTCATAAAACCACGTTCGGCATCTGTCACACCACGCCATAACACCATAACAATATCGTATTGGCGTGATTCCGCCGCCAGTAAACTGGTTGAGCTAAGCATCATGCTTAGCAGGCAGAGGATGAAAAGACGAGCGATGGCTGACATCAAGCTGCCTCCGATATTACTTGCGGTACTGCAGGTAGTTGCTGCTGTTCCTGATATCGATACCATGAGAACATCGCAGCAAAAATAATAATACCCACTAGCGTAATGATACCGATACCCACAAAGGCACCTGGGTAACCGTATACCGTAATCAGTAAGCCAGAGATGATAGGCCCGGATACATTTCCTAGCCGTTCAATCAAACGGAAAATACCAATACTGGTACCAAGACCAATCTCATCGGCATGTTCTTTACTGATTTCCGTCATCAAGGTTATCTGAGGAGAAACACCGATCGCATGGGCAACGCCAAGCAAGGTAATACTTGCCAATATCGCATACAGACCATTTTCGTAATACAACAGCAATAGCGCCAGACTTGATAACAGCCCACCCGCCGTAACAAGTACGGCACGACATTTAATACGATCAGCAATATTACCAATGAGGGGTGAAAACGCGATCATCGCAATGCCATACGCCATCATGACCCGACCTATTGATGACTGATCGGTACCGAGCGATGACATATACAACGGGCCGGTGTAATACAGGAATCCTGTTAGTGCCATTTTCGCCGGTATCGCCGCAAACAGCGTTAGCACCAGGAAACGTCCATTTGATAGCACCTTGATATAGTCCGACATAGTGGCCTTGCGTATTGGTGCTTGCGCAGTGTCTTGCTTATGTTCGTGGATAAAACGATATACAAATACTGCCGCAGCCATTGACAGACCACCAGACAGGAAAAAGGTCATCTGATAACCAACATGGTCGGCAAGAATGCCACCTATCGCAGCACCACATAGTGAGCCGGAGAAAAAACCAGCCAGAAACATCGCCATGCCACGTGTGCGGTTACCAGCATGCGTGTGGTCAGTGATATAACCCTGACAGGTGATGAACACAATGCCATAGCCAACAGCCGTAATCGATCGCCACAATAACAGGTCATACATCGTCTGGGATAAACCAGTTAAAACCAGACCTATCGTGGTTATCACTGCACCTATCATGAATGAACGCCGACGTCCTACACGATCTGACCAGCCACCTGCTGATGGTAACGATAACGCCCACACCAACATGAATACTGATATCGGTAAGCCGATTACCATTTCACGCGACAGACCCGCAACCGGTTCATAAAACGCATCAACATAAATAGGGAAAAACGATAATGACAGTGATTCTGAAAATACCAACAAGAACAATGCCGGACGTATATACTGCGTCAGTTCGGTTGACACCTTTTGTGCACATTCTGGTGGTGTGAATAAATTGATACGTGTCGCAGTATCAATATAGCGTCCGATAACACGATTCACTTTTTCTTCACCCAACGAAAATTTCAGCGTGTTGATACGTTCCGACAGAGTGTAATAGGCATCATTGAGCTTCAATAGCGCCTGGTTGATGCGATTCGTAAATCGTCCTATCTCATCGCGAGTGTCAATATCAACAATATGTGAAAAATCACCATTACTGACCTTTGTGAGCAGATCTTTTAATGAATTAACCGGTGTTGATATTGTAAACATCATCAAAAAGAACAACAGCTCAAACGACATCAGGATAGCCACTACAACCACGGTGGCAATATCAAGAAAGCTATCTTTCAGGCGTTGCTGAATAATACCTTTGTCCTGCCCGATATGCAGATGACCAAGCGCTGTCCCCTGCGCATTTGAAATCATCAATGTTGTATTATAAAAGCCGTTGACCAGTACGGTGCTGTTATCTTCACCCATCGTAAAGTGACGCTTGTAATCTACTGGAATCTCACCTTTTCTATAGAGCACTTCATGTCTGTTGTTAGTAATCGCAAGGTATGAAAGATCATCATATTGCTCAGCGACAGAGGTGAGATAATCATTCATGCCATTCATTGCATCAAATGGCATACCATAACTCGTCACCCTGACTACAACATCACGCAGCGACTCACCAATAGTTTGCGAGCGTTTGTGTAACTCAGGTGCCAGCCGCTCTTCCATAAACTGCAAAGAAAACATCGTTAGCATTGATGTTGATAACAATATTGCCAGTACTGCCAGCACAATCACGCTGGCACGGATGGAGACGCGATGATTAGCCATTAACATCACCACGTTCTAATTGCTCAAGTTTCTGATGGGTTGCATCGAAACTGTATAACAACTCCTGGGTTTTCTCGTGGAAGGCATGATAGTTTTCTTCAAGATTACCTTCAGTGACCACTTCATGCGGGTCATGACTTGAATCATGCATGAGGCCATCTAGTGCCAGTTGCATTCGCCCAAGACGCCAGCGAAATTTCCATGTCATCAGGTAAACGATAATGAGCACTAGTACACCGACAAAGGAGATGCTCAGGCCGGCATGTTGTAGCAAGTAGCGTGCTGACTCATACAGGTAGCTATCCGTCATATTTCGGTCGTAGCCAATATGTAACTCACCCGCTTTGCCACCGAACTGATCCATAACATCCATGACAAGCAGATCTAGTGCTTTAGTCTGCAAAGACATTGCCTTTTCTTTTTGCAAAGATGTACGTTGCGCATCCTGATAACTAACATCTGAACCAATCAGCTTTTCGTTTGCATCAAACAAAATGCTTTGCTTAACGTCAACAATACGTAACAGCCTGACATCCTCATATCGTCTGGCCGTGCTCTCCACAAGCGCCTGCGCATTAGTCAGCTCATTAAGACTGATACCCACGTTAATACTAAACTGCAGGTCATTACGAAGATTGTTGGCTAGTACAAGATAACGTGACTGATTAATTTCTGAATAAGAACGACTCAGGTTAAAAAAAGTGAGCAATGCCGTCGTCACAACGGAGAATGTAATAACAAAAATAATCGTCAATGAAATCTTGACGACCAGGCCGACACTACGATGGCCCGCATCCGTTGCATCTAGAGCAGGAGAATCATCCTTCACCTGCATGCCGCACCTCTCCCTGGGTCTGTGATTCTTCAGCCTCTTTGACTGCATAAACAGTCACTGCAGAGGAGCGTCCCTTGACGGTCTGTTGGCCAAGATTGACGAAATCAAACTCGTCGCGATCAATAACACCGCTATAGGTATCACCGTTTATTAGAATATGGTATTCAGGAAACTCTTTTGTCAGCGTTTCAAGACGTGCTGCGACATTGACCGAATCGCCAATCACGGTGTATAAAAACCGTTCCAGCGAACCCACCTGCCCGGCAACAACCTTACCAGTACTGATACCGATGCCACTCTCAACGGCATCCTGGCCATTCTGCATGCGTCGCAGATTAATCACTTCAAGACGCCGGCGCATTTCACAGGCGGCAGCAACGGCACGATATTCCATATCTTCCTGTGCGTCGGGAGCGCCAAAAATGACGACAATCGCATCACCGATAAAATTGTTGACGTAGCCACCGTGTTCCTGCACCGCAGCAGTCATTTCTGATAGATATTCATTCAGAAATTCAACCGTATCTGATGCACTCATCTTTTCACTCATGGTTGAAAAACTGCGTATATCTGAAAACAGCACCGAGACACGTCTATTTTCACCACCAAGCTGGATATCACCCTTGAGGAGTTTTTCTCTAACCTCCGGTGAAACCACCCGGCCAAAAATATCTCTCTCACGTTCACGCTCTCTGACACCAGCCACCATCTGGTTGAAGGTACGCATCAACTGACCGATCTCATCACTACTGGTGATCTTGACTTCAGCATGATCATAATCGCCCTGTTTAACCTTGTCTGCGGCAAACATCAGTTTACGTACCGGACTGGTAAAGGTGCGCGCGAATATCAATGCAATAATGGCGAAAACGATACCAACGATAACAACGCTATACAGAACATTCTGAAAAAGTTTATTCAGCGGCGAAGCAAAACTGGCATAAGTCGTATTCACCGCAACTACCCATCCATGACTGCTTACCGGCGCATAGCCAGCAACCTCATTTTCTTTACTTAAGCTGGAGAAATAACTAACCGTACCGGAGTGGCGTGCACCGACGATCGCCTCATGTAGCTCAGACATATCGAGACTGTTGATCGTATCGCGCATGAAACGCTTACTAGATATAATTTTGTCCAGGCTCTTGCTGGACAGTGGCATAAGACTACTGTACATCAAGGCACGATCAGGGTGATAGATCAGTACACCATCACTATCAACCAGAAAGGCTGTTCGTGTCTCGCTGTTGGCTTCTTCGATAATGCTCGCAACAGCAGAACCGCTGATCTTGACCACCACAACGCCTTCCACCTTGCCACTTTTTCCTGTTACCGGCCCAGAGAAAAACAGCCCCGGCTTGCGGGTGACGTCACCAACGATAATATTGGAAACATACAGACGCCCCTGAATGGCTGCCTGAAAATAATCGCGATACGCGTAATTTCTGCCAATAAATTTTTCAGCAGGGGATGACAATACCTTGCCCTCACTATCGAGAACAAAAAGTAGTTCAATTTTTTCATCTGCTGTGAGTAGACGTTGCAGCTTTCCCTGGACAAGGGCGCCAGTATTTTTCTGAGGTGCATTAATCAACGATATAATGTCTTGCTCGGTGCCCAGGTAGCGTGTCAGAAAACGCATATCACTGATGAGCTGATCAATACGGTTTGCTGTAGCAGTTGAAAACTGTTTCAGGTTGCGTAACTCGGTACTCGATACACTAGCAAGACTGCCTTGCAGGTTGTAATACGAGGTGAGCAACATGGGCGTTAATGCCGTCAGCAATAATGTAACAGTGAGTTTTGCTGATATTGACCAGGTTGTTGGTCGTAACAGGGATTTTTTCTTCATGGCTGAGGGCAGATGCATCCTTATAATATGTATAGGATGTATCGTCCATTGACGAAGAAACTAAACGCTGCTTAGCAAATACCCATGACGGGTATTTTATTCATAAATTACAGCAGGTTAAAAACCAATTAATCGATGTGTTCTATGATTTTGCAGGCCACTGTAAAAGTATTGGGTTCTGCGGCACTCTCACAGCGAATTACTTTGGCAATGACATACAGCGGAGGCGTGAGTTTATTGACGGGTTTAACGTTGATTTCGAGCTCATCATCTGGCTCTAGTGCCTGTTCACAGACAAAACTAACGCCCGAGGCGCTGAGATCTTTCGTTTTTGCTTGATGAACTTCATCATCACCGATGCGTTTAAAAACCAGTTCACAGGCGACAGAAACACGCATGAAATCTCTAGTGTCTGAAGAATCAACCATTGTTCTACCTCAACGATTTACTACTACTATCGTTCATGATAGCAACAGATCCGAGTTTCAACAAAGTGAGGAGGAATCAGGCTACCTGAACAGGAATGGCGTTACGTACATTAGTAATGAAATTCTGCTCATCAAGATAAACCAGCACCGGCTTAAAGCTCGAGGCTTCCTGCTCAGTCAGGTTCGCATAGGCGCAAATGATAATGCGATCATCAACATTTGCATGATGCGCCGCGGCACCATTAACCGAAATAACGCGACTACCTGCTTCAGCGGCAATGGCATACGTTGTCAGACGCGAACCATTATTTACATTATAAATATCAATCTGCTGATAGGGTCGGATACCCGCTGCCGTCAATAACTCACGATCAATGGCGCAGGAACCTTCATAATCTAGTTCAACATGTGTTACACAGGCCCGGTGTAACTTCGCCTGTAGCATAGTGATATTCATAATCTGAAATTGCTGGTCTGAGAAAAACGCGCATTATCCATGTTTCAGCGGAACGCCGCAACCTGGACTCTAAAGGTGTACCTGAATATTATCGATGAGCCGCGTTTTGCCTAGCCATGCCGCGCCAAGTACTGACAGTTTTGTATCAGTCTGCTCTGCCGGTAATAAGGTCGATGGGTTGCAGATACTCACGTAGTCAACTGTGAAACCAGCATTTTCCAGACGCTTTATTGCATTCTCTTCAAGTTTCTGAAAATTATGCTGCCCCATATAAACCTGTTCGGCGATTTGAGTCAGTGTTAAATACAACACGTTGGCCTGCTCACGTTGCTCCGCACTCAGATACTGATTACGTGAGCTCATTGCCAGACCACTGGGTTCGCGCATAGTCGAAACACTCACGACTCTGACAGGCATGGCAAGATCTTTTACCATACGTTTTATAATCTGTAGCTGCTGAAAATCTTTTTCGCCAAACACGGCGAAATCAGGCCGAACAAAATTGAGTAATTTATTCACCACGGTGGTGACGCCACGAAAGTGTGTGGGACGATGTTTACCACATAGCGTGTCGGAAAGTTGTGGCACCTCAACAATGGTAGAGTTTTCTACGCCATCCGGATAGACAAGTGAACTGCCAGGCATAAACAATGCATCTACTGCCTCACTTTTCAGTTTTGTGCAGTCCTCATCCAACGTACGTGGGTAACTACCAAAATCTTCTGCTTTGCCAAATTGCATAGGATTGACAAAGACGCTAACAACCACCCGATCAGCAATTTCTCTGGCTGTGCGCACGAGCTGCATGTGTCCATCATGCAGATTGCCCATAGTGGGTACCAGCGCAATGGAACAACCTGAAGAACGCCAGACGCGATTTACTTCATGCAGTGAATCCAGATCTTCACATATACGCATACAAACACCCTTCCCTGTTATTCATAAGACTCTTCATGTGAGGGAAACTCACCCGACTTCACCTGTTTGACAAAATCAGTAATCGCCTCATCGAGTGAGCAAGTAGCGCTCAGAAAATCTCTGACAAAACGCGGACGTTTACCTGTAGTCAGGCCAATAGCATCATAAATTACCAGCACCTGGCCATCACAGTCGACACCTGCACCAATACCAATAACCGGTATGTTGACCACATCTGACAGCTTTTTGCCGAGATTAGCGGGCACACATTCCAGCACTAATAGCCCTGCCCCGGCAGCCTGAAGGGCCATCGCATCGTCAATAATTTTCTGTGCCGTAGTCTCATCACGCCCTTGTACGCGAAAGCCATCTGCAGATTCCACTGACTGCGGTAACAGTCCAAGATGACCACAAACAGGGATACCCTGCTGAGTAAGTGCGCGCACATTTTCAAGTTGTGCAGCCCCACCTTCCAGCTTCACCATATCCGCACCGGCCTCGTTAATTAAACGCTGTGCATTTAACACTGCACTCGACGAATCGGCATAACTGTTAAATGACATGTCGGCAATCAGATAACTTTTTTCTCTGACACGTGATACCTGCTCGCAGTGATACACCATATCATCCATGCTGACTGATCGCGTTGTGTCGTGCCCCTGAATAACCATTCCTAGTGAATCACCGACCAATAATACTTCAACACCTTGCCGTTCAAGCAAACGAGTAAAACTGGCATCATAGCTGGTCAGGCAGGTTATTTTTTCACCCCGAGCTTTCATTGCCTGCAAGATCGACAAGGTTATGGCATCCGCTTGATGCGTTGCGCTACTCATAACGCAAACGGTAAGGGATTAAAAAAGTGTCTTCCTGTACGAATTGACAGCACCTGCTCGATTAGTAGCTCATAGTCATGATCATTATTCACAAGATCAATATTCTCCGCATTCACAATCAGTAACGGTGATTCAGAGTATTGATGGAAAAATCGTGTGTAGGCATCGTTGAGTTTTTGCAGGTATTCTCTATCAATATTCCTTTCATGCTCAATGCCACGGCGCGCAACCCTTTCAAGCAACACCTCGACCGGTGCCTGCAGGTAAATGACCAGATCCGGTTTAGGCGCATCAATCGTCAATGTTGCATACACCTGTTCATAGAGTTGTAGCTCATGATCATCAAGCGTCAGTTCAGCAAACAGGCGATCCTTTTCAATAAGAAAATCTGCAACACGTACGGGGCGAAACAGATCAGTTTGTTTTAGATCCTGCAGTTGCTGCGTACGCTGGAATAGAAAAAACAACTGCACTGCCAGTGCCGATTGGCGTGGATTCTGATAGAAGCGCTCCAGAAATGGGTTCTCATCAGCACCTTCCAGCAATAGTTCTGTATTAAAGGTTTCGGCGAGACGCTTTGCGAGGCTGGTTTTGCCAACACCTATGGGGCCTTCGATGACAATGTAGTCTGGGGGTGACGAGTTCATCTATTCTATATTTTTGGTGAAAACCGCATTGTAAACGAAATATGACATGCTTGCAGAATACTCACACATCGCATACCCATCATAAACTATTGTTTTATAATGTTTTTTATGTGGTTTTGGTCGAGGCGGCTGACTAATTTTGCCACAATCCCCTGCCCCGGAACCAGCAAATCAGGCGCCAGTTCCATTAACGGCTGTAATACAAAATCACGCTGGCTGATATGTGGATGTGGCACTGTCAGACGCGCTGACTCAATGGCATGCTGACCATACAACAACAGGTCCAGATCGAGAGGACGCGCCTGCCATTTTTGCCCGTCACGCTCCCTGCCCTGTTGCTGCTCGATGTGCTGCAACGCATCGAGTAGTGCTTCGGCAGATAATGAGGTGCTAAATGCTGCTACCGCATTTACATAATCCGGCTGTGACATCTCGGCCAGTGGCGAACTGATATAGAGTGATGAAATGTGAAAATCACTATCGGCGAGCTCATGTAATGCCGTGATCGCTGCCTGCACCTGTTTGAGCGGCTCATCTAGATTAGAGCCGATACCGATGTAGACTATTTCATTAGTCATTTGGTTTGGGGCGACGCCGCCGACCGCGCTTGCCTTTGTGCTCTGGCTTTAAGGCCTTTAGCATACTTGACTGCTCTTCCTCATCGACGGCCTGAAAGCGTGTCCACCAGTCACATAGCTCATGCAGGTCTTCGCCTGCCTGCTGGCGCAGTAATAAAAAATCATAGGCGGCACGAAAGCGTGGATGACTTAATAGGCGTAATGCGCGCCTCCCCTGCCGACGCTCCAGCCGCGGTTGCAGGCTCCAGATCTCGCGCATGGCTATAGAAAAACGTCGTGGCACCAGCACATGTTGACACTGGCGACGCATGACTTTTTCCGTTGCCTTGATAATAGCCTCGAATATTGAGGCTTTATGGCTTCTCATTGAGTCCTGCAATGCGGGCCACAACAGGCAGGCATATAAAAAGGCGGGAGTGACTGGCTTACGTTGCGAGATACGTTGATCGGTACTCTTCAGCCCGGCAAGAATGAGTTGCGTCGCTGTCTCATTACCCTCATCCAGTATTTCTGCCGTCTGCGGAAACAAATAGCGCAAAACATCGTATTCTTGCAGGCGCTGGAATATGGCAACTGCATTGCCGGTATGAAACAGCTTTAAGACCTCATCAAACATGCGTGCCGGCGGTATGCCCAACAGCAGATGCCCAAGCTCTAGAATCTTCTCCTCGACATGCCGCTCAATTTTGAAATCCAGCTTGGTTGAAAAACGAATAGCACGGATCATGCGTACTGGATCTTCACGAAAGCGTTTATCAGGATCACCAATGAGCCTTACCAGGCTTGTCTTCAGATCATCACATCCGCCCACATGGTCCAGCACAATGTTTTGCTTTGGATCGAAATACAATGCATTGATGGTGAAATCACGCCGCCAGGCATCGTCTACCAGCGTGCCATAGACGTTATCACGCAACACCCTGCCATCATCATTCTGCTGATGATGATGCGAATCAGTATCTTCAGGGGCAGCGGCACGAAATGTAGCCACCTCTATTATTTCCCTGCCGAAACGCACATGCACGAGTTTAAAACGCCGCCCGATAAGTCGACTGTTTCGAAACAGTTTATGCACTTCTTCCGGTGATGCAGACGTAGCGACGTCAAAATCCTTGGGTTGATGATCAAGCAACAGATCACGCACACTACCGCCAACAAGATAGGCCTCATGATCATGACGCTGTAAAACATCAATGACTTTCAGAGCAGACGTCAAAATTTGATCACTTTTGATGTTGTGTACATCTTTTTTGATCACTTTTGGCGGCGTTTGTGAATGACTCAATATAGGAAACCTAACTTTTTAATAATTTGTCTTGTCGTCGATCATCACATCAGTATAATAGGAAACGCATGATGATTGAGAGTTTTTTGTGCTGCTCCCTTCGTCTAGTGGCCTAGGACACTGGCCTCTCACGCCGGGAACAGGGGTTCGAGTCCCCTAGGGAGCGCCAAGACATAAACTAAGTCTGGCAACCATAGAATAAAGGTTATGACACGCAAATATCCAACGCAGGTTGAGATAAACGGCAAGACCTATAAATACGAAAAAATACTGAAGGACGACTTTTTCTCAGTAAACGTCCTTTACCGGCACACTGACGCTGATCGATACGTCCTCAAACTCAGCGACTTCCGCTTCATCTTTGGCAAACTGTTACGCCCCTTTGCTATCTGGATGTCTTCACATGAATACCGAATTTACCAGATGGTCAAGGATCTGGACGGCGTGCCTGAACTCGGGCCACGATTAGGCTGGCGCGGATACTTTCATGAATATATTGAGGGCAAAACACTACACGAGCTCGGCATCAGTAATCGTAATGCCCTGCCCGACTCCTTTTTTGACGAACTGAAATATTTGATCCGACAACTACACCAGCGCCGTATCTATTACGTTGACCTGAACAAACGCGGCAATATCATCCTTGGCGATGATGGCAAGCCCTGGTTGATTGATTATCAGATCTGTCAGCATTTCAAACCTCGACGCGGCTGGCTGGGTCGGCTAGGCGATCGCATTTTTAATCGCCTGATTCAGGAAGACATCTACCATATCTACAAGCATAAGAAAAAATTTCAGCCCCACCTGATTACTGAGCAGGAACTCATACTCGCCAGGCGTTCGAAATTGGCAAAACGTTATGATAAATACTGGGGCAGACCCTATCGGCGTATTAAACGCAAGATTTATCCTTCAGGAAGTAACGAGATTATCTGGTACAAATGGAATAAAATGCGTGACCAGACAAAACGAACTTCCTGAGTATTAGATGACGAACATCCCCAGCGCTCCTTCTTTTCTACGCCGTCTCGCTGCAATGTTATATGACGGTTTTTTGCTACTTGCTGTCTGGTTTATTGCTATCAGCCTGGGCATGGTCGTTATCTGGCTGGTAACTGGAGACACTGAGTTCACCAACAACTCACTGAGTTTTATTTTTCTCGAACTAACAACGTTTTTCTTTTATGGCTGGTTCTGGACACATGGTGGGCAGACACTGGGCATGCGTGCCTGGCGTATGAAAGTCATCAAGGAGAATGGTGAAATACCGGGCTGGTCGCAGGCGCTGGTGCGTTATCTGTATGCGCATCTCTCCTGGATGCTACTGGGTGTTGGCTTTTTAATGGTGCTATTTAACAAAAACCGAATGGCGCTACATGACAATCTCTCCCACACCTATCTACAGATGATTGAAAAGAAAACCTAGCGCACTCGCTGTATCATCAATAAGGAAATAAAGAAAAACAGCAGCATTGGCAAGCCAGCACTCAGCAGTGCACTCATATCATAAACGATACCTAGCTGTGCAAAACCCTGGTTCATTAAATGGAACACCAGTCCAACCATAAAGCCAACCATAATACGTAAGCCAATGGTGACAGAGCGTAATGGACCAAATACAAATGGCACTGCCAGCAGTAACATCACTGCCACTGATAATGGTGTAGTAATTTTCACCCAGAAAGCGAGTTTGTAACGTTCACTTTCGAGCCCATTATTCTCCAGGTACTCGATATATCGATTCAATGCCTGCGCTGAGAGGTGATCCGGATCAACCACCACAACATCAATCAAGCCAGGATCCAGTAAGGTACTCCAGTCTGCACTGGTAGATCGTGTGCGTTCTACACCTGCCTCGCTAATACGACTTTGGCTAATGTTGCGCAAAGTCCACTTGCCATCTTCATACACGGCTTCTTCCGCATAGGTTGCAACACGCTGCTGGTGATTTTCATCCATTTCAAATATATAAATATCGCCCAGCACTCCACCCGATTTGACACTGCGTATATTAATAAAACTCAGTCCATCACGTGCCCAGAAACCATGTTTTGATTTCAAGGTAATTTGATCAGCAATAGCCAGCGAACGGCGGTTTTCAGCGTATTGCTCAGCATGAGGCACAACAAATTCGCCAATCACAACACTGATCAGCATCAGCATGATCCCTACCTGCATCACTGAACCAATAATTCTTAGCAAGGAAATACCAGATGCCATCATCACTGTCAGCTCACTGGTAGTGGAAAGGACACCAAGACCTATGATTGCGCCAAGTAAGACCGAAAGTGGTAGAAATTCATATATTGCCGTCGGCGTTGTCAGTGCAGTGAAAATAACGGCTTCCAGGAAAGTGTAATTTCCACGCCCGATTTCATCCAGCTCGCGAATAAAATCGCCGAATGTATCCAGCATAATAATGACGCCCAACACGCCAATGATGGAAATAAACACGGTCTTGAAGATGTAGCGATCGAGCAATCTCATCCGTACACCCGCTTGCGTAGCCTTTTATCGAGCCACCATAAAAACTGACGGTTCTGCATCAGGATCAAGCCGACTATGCCGAAGCCCAGTAGCAAGGGGACCCACCATAGACCAATGGCACTGGGTATTCGGCCCTGCTCAAGCCAGTTATATGCCACATTCATCAAATTGTTATAAACGATATAGACCAGCACCGCGCTGAATAGCCGTGCAAAACGCCCCTCCCGCGGACTGGAATAACTGAGCGGTATCGCCAGCAAGATCAGTAATAAGGCACCAAAGGGGATGATAATGCGACGCTGTAACTCGGCCTCCAGCTTGAGATCTCCTGTCTGCCACAGCGCGGTGGTTTCGATGCCTGATCGTTTCAGACGCTTATCGACGACCTCTTTCTGCTCGATTCGAACCGCATGTTTATTAAATTTAATAATGCGATAATCTGCGTCACCCGGGTCGCCTTTATAACGGTAACCATCAACCATGACCATGAATTCATCACCATTATCCGGATTGGTATACAGATAGGCGCTCTCAGATGCCAGAACATGCAGATTGCCCTTTTCACGGTTTTGCACAAAGACATTCTGCATGGTCTTGGTATCAGAATCGGTCTTCTCCACATACATAATCAGATTACCGGCACTGGATTCCTTAAATCTACCGGCAATAAGACTGGAAAGTTCAGAACGCTCTTCTGCCTGCTGTTGTAACTCTACCCCTTTACGCACCGACCATGGCGAGGCATACAGTGACAGGAAAGCTATCAGGCCAATCATTAACGGTGCGGTTAGCAAAACGCTTCTGGCGATACCGAGCTGGCCCAGGCCACAGGCAGACAGCGCCGTCATTTCCTGATCGCGGTAAAGTCTGCCGAGAGTCAGCAGCACAGCAAAAAAGTATGATAGTGGCAGCACAACACCGAGATGACTGATAGCTTTCAGAATGACCAGCTGAAAAACGGTATCCGCCTGGATTTCGCCTGCCGCCACATAGCCCAGGAAACGAATGAAAATGCTGCTGAGAAATATCAATAGCAATACCGACGTCACCGCCAGCATGGTCGTTAATATTTCACGGATTAAATAGCGATCTAAAATCAAGGTTTTGTAATACTTTCGAACTCACTGGTAATCACCAGATTTTCCAGTAGACTAGCATTTTTGTGCATTTGTGTCCTAACATTATCGAAACGAACAAGCGGAGTTTTCATGGAATTCAAACAAATCACCGGCCAGGCAGATAAACAACGTAGCCCCTGTATCGTTGTTCCCGTCTTTGAGGCAAAAAAACTCTCCATAAGCGCAGAGAAACTCGACAGCAGATGCGCAGGTTATATCAGTAAACTGCTAAAACAAGGTGATTTTAGTGGCTCAGCGGGCGAAACATTAATGCTTCACCAGGTCCCCAAAGCGCTGTGTCAGCGAATTCTGTTAGTCGGTTGCGGCAAAATAAATGCCGTCAACGAGGCCGTTTTTCGTAAGGCGGTATCTGCAAGTATCAAAGTATTACAGCTATCTGGCGCAACAGAAGCGCTATCCTACCTGACTGAACTTGATGTAGGCGATCGTGATTATTACTGGAAAGTACGTCAGATCACTGAACTGGCTGAATCTGCAATATATAAATTCGACCAGACAAAAAGCAAAAAAACAAAACCACGCAAACCGTTAAAGCAATTGACGATGTTTGCCACAGGGCGCAAGGAGCTCAATCGTGCCGTTGAAGCCATCAACCAGGGCAGCGCGATTGCCGCAGGTATGAGCCTGGCCCGGGATCTGGGCAACCTGCCGGGTAACATCTGTACGCCTTCTTATCTCGCAAGCCAGGCGCGCTCACTGAAAAAACAGCACAAGGCTCTCAAGGTCAACGTGCTGGAAGAAAAAGACATGAAACGCCTCGGCATGGGTTCTCTATTGTCAGTATCACGCGGCAGTCGTCAGCCAGCCAAACTCATCGTTATGCATTACAAGAATGCCCCTGGTAAACCACATGTGCTGGTTGGTAAAGGTGTTACTTTTGATTCTGGCGGCATCTCCATTAAACCTGGTGCCGCGATGGATGAAATGAAGTTCGATATGTGTGGTGCCGCCAGTGTGTTCGGTACCATGAAGGCCGTACTGAAGATGAAGCTACCGATTAATATGGTTGGCATCGTCGCTGCATCCGAGAACCTGCCCGATGGCGATGCCAGTAAACCCGGTGATATCGTCACCAGTATGTCGGGTCAGACTATTGAAGTACTGAATACCGATGCCGAAGGACGACTGGTGCTATGCGATGCACTCACCTATAGCGAAAAATTTAAACCTGAATCGGTCATCGACATCGCCACGCTGACCGGTGCCTGTGTCATCGCACTCGGCAAACATGCCAGTGGTCTGCTGGGGAATAATGCAAATGTTAAAGAGGATATTCTTGCCGCCGGTAACTACGCGTTTGATCGTGCCTGGGAAATGCCCATGTGGGATGAATACCAGGAGCAGATCAATAGTAACTTTGCCGACATGGCAAATATTGGTGGACGTGAGGGCGGCACCATCACGGCAGCCTGTTTCCTGTCTCGCTTTACCAAAAACCTGAACTGGGCGCACCTGGATATCGCCGGTACAGCCTGGTTAAGTGGTGCGGCCAAGGGAGCAACAGGCCGGCCTGTGCCACTGTTAACGCAGTACATGATCGATAGAGCCCAATAATTAGATGACGAGCATCAAATTCTACGTAACGCCTGACGGTACACAGGACATTAGCCTGCTGACCGCGTGCCGGCTGGCTGAAAAAACCTGTCAGCAACATCAGAAGGCCTATATCCATACCAACTCTGCTGAGCAAAGCACGCAACTGGATACCTTACTGTGGACCTTCAGTGACGGTAGTTTTATCCCGCACGCCCTGAGTACCGATGCCCATGCCGATGATTCGACGATTGTCATTGGGCATGACATCGATGCACCTGAGTGCGATCAGGTCCTGATAAACCTGGCGGGCGATGTGCCGACATTTTTTAGCCGCTTTCAACGTGTCGCTGAAATTGTTGGCAATAGTACAGACCAAAAAAACCAGGGGCGTGAACGCTATCGTTTTTATCAGCAACGCGGTTACCAACTGGAGACACATAAACTCTAATGCCACGATCTGAACACGAACCTCATCTCGATGAATATCAGAGTGTGCAACAATCACTCGGCGCTGTGCTGCAGTCTATTAATTCACTCAAGACCCAGTATCGCTTGCTGCAGGACTCACAGGAACTGCGCATTCCGGAACTCGATGAAATCATTGTTCCGGGGGATGATGCGGATGCACTCGATACGCCAGTGCTGGATGCCGAGCTGAATCAGTTACTGCAACAACTCGAAACCGGGCTCATGGCAGCCAACCGGGAGATTCTACAGCAGGCCATCCTCGATGCACGCCAGCAGCTCGACGATGCGGCCAGGGAAATTGACCTACGTTTGAAGTGCCAGGTAACCCAACTGATACAGCAAATACGTACCTCGATGGCCCCCTGATTTCTGCCTCATACCTCCTCACAGCATTCGGCTTTCAAAACGCCTCCTGATCAGGCTATCCGCCGGAATTTCCGGTATAATGCGCGCTCAAATCATGACGGCACACTATTTTACTTTTAAATAACTGTTTCTATGGAAAAAACTTACCAACCACAAAGTATTGAAGAGCGCTGGTATCAGACCTGGGAGTCGCGTGGCTATTTCTCACCGGCTGAAGAAGGTGATGCCTATAGCATTATGATCCCGCCCCCTAATGTGACGGGTAGTCTGCACATGGGCCACGGTTTCAATAATACTGTCATGGACACCCTGACCCGTTTTCAGCGCATGCGTGGTAAAAAGACACTCTGGCAACCGGGTACCGACCATGCCGGTATTGCCACCCAGATGGTTGTTGAGCGCCAGCTCAATGCCGAAGGTAAGACCCGCCATGATCTAGGCCGTGATGATTTCATAAAACGTATCTGGGAGTGGAAAGAAGAATCTGGTGGTAACATCACACGCCAGTTACGCCGCATGGGCTCCTCACTCGACTGGGCGCGCGAGCGCTTTACGATGGATGATGGACTGTCTGATGCCGTCAAAGAAGTCTTTGTGCGCCTCTATGAAGAAGGTTTGATCTATCGTGGTAAACGCCTGGTTAACTGGGATCCTGTTTTGCACACCGCAGTTTCTGATCTGGAAGTTATTTCAGAAGAAGAAAACGGTCACATGTGGCATATGCGCTACCCACTCATTGATGGTAGCGGCCATGTCATTGTTGCTACGACACGGCCAGAAACCATGTTGGGTGATGCCGCGATTGCGGTACATCCTGGTGACGAACGCTACACGCATTTAATCGGTCAGCATGTTGAGCTGCCATTGTCGGGTAGACACATTCCCGTTATCGCTGATGATTATGTTGATCCAGAATTCGGCAGTGGCTGCGTCAAGATAACGCCTGCGCATGACTTCAATGACTATGAAGTCTGGCAACGTCATCGTGATGAAATTGCCTTTCGTGACCAGCCCGAAAATGGACTGATCAATATCTTTACTGTTGATGCCAGCATCCTTGGCAACGATGATCATGGCGCGGAACTCATACCAGCAAATTATCAGGGTATGGAACGCTACGTTGCCAGAAAACAGATTATTAAAGACCTCGATGCTGCCGGACTACTGGAAAAGACCGACGACCATAAACTCATGGTACCTCGAGGCGATCGATCGGGTACCGTTATTGAGCCCTTATTAACCGATCAATGGTATGTCAAAGTCGAACCCCTTGCGAAAGATGCCATCAAGGTCGTTGAAGATGGACGTATACGCTTTGTCCCGGACAACTGGAAGAATACCTATTACGACTGGATGAAGAATATTCAGGACTGGTGTATCAGCCGTCAGATCTGGTGGGGGCACCGCATTCCGGCCTGGTATGACGATAATGGCAATGTCTATGTAGGCCGTACGGAAGAAGAAATCCGCGATAAACATAATTTCGATGCCAATGTCATCCTGACACAGGATGAAGATGTACTCGACACCTGGTTCTCCTCAGCGCTGTGGCCGTTTTCAACCCTCGGCTGGCCGCATGACACAGAAGCAGTAAAAACCTTCTACCCAACCAATGTACTCGTCACTGGTTTTGACATCATCTTTTTCTGGGTGGCGCGCATGATCATGATGGGCATGAAATTCATTGGTGAGGTGCCGTTCAAAGAAGTCTATATTCATGGCCTGGTGCGCGATGCCAGTGGTCAGAAGATGTCGAAATCGAAAGGTAACGTGCTCGACCCGATTGATCTAATCGATGGTATTGAACTAGAAACGCTGGTTGCCAAGCGCACCACAGGTTTGATGCAACCTGAGATGGCGAAAAAGATCGACAAGGCAACACGCAAGGAATTTCCCGATGGCATTCCAGCATTCGGTACCGATGCACTGCGTTTTACCTTTGCCGCGCTGGCCTCAACCGGACGTGACATCAAGTTTGATTTGAACCGTATTGCCGGTTACCGCAATTTCTGTAACAAGCTCTGGAATGCGGCGCGTTATGTGTTAATGAACACGGAAGAACATGACACCGGCGCAAACGGTGGTGAGCTGGAACTGAATCGTTTTGACCACTGGATCATCTCACGCTTAAACCAGACAACAGAAACAGTTATACATGACATTGAAAACTATCGTCTCGACCTTGCGGCCCAGACTATCTACGATTTTATCTGGAATGAGTACTGCGACTGGTACCTGGAACTCTCTAAACCAGTACTGCAGTCAGAAGATAGTAACGATGCAGCATTACGCGGCACACGCCATACGCTGGTCAATGTACTGGAAGCCATTTTACGTCTGGCTCACCCCATCATTCCTTACATCACCGAAGAGATCTGGCAGCGTATAGCGCCGCTGGCAGGAATTAAGGCTGACACGATCATGCTGCAGTCTTACCCTGCCTGTGATCAGCAACGCATTGATAACAATGCCATCAGCGAAACAGAGCTGGTGATGCAGCTAAACCAGGGAGTGCGTCGTATCCGTGGCGAGATGAACATCTCACCAGGAAAGAAACTACCTGTTACTGTTCAGGGCGTGAATGCTGAAGAACAACAGGTGCTCGAGCAAACCGCTGCCTGTAGTATGTTCATTAGTCGTCTTGAAACACTGGCATTCGTCGATGCCAATGCTGACTTACCGGAATCGGCAACTGCACTGGTTGGCGCACATGGGCAACTCAATATTCCCATGGCAGGCCTGATCGACAAAGATGCTGAGCTGAAGCGTCTGACGAAAGAACTTGAAAAGAAAATGCAGGATAAGCAGAAACGTGATGCCAAGCTGGCAAATGAAAACTACGTCAACAAGGCGCCGGCTGCTGTGGTACAGAAAGAGCGTGATAAAGTATCTGAACTTGAATCAGAGATTGAACGTCTGCAAGAGCAAGTAGAACGCATCAAATCAATGTAGCTTTTATAAAGCTAACTGAGCACGATATTGACAACTGTTATCAGTGTTGCGATGAAAAGTATTACCGCGACAATACCAATAATGATGGCATGTGACGCAGGTACCTTTTGTATATCTTCATCATAACCAGACTGCTTACGCACACCCAGAAAAGCCCAGAACACCACTTTAATTGTCTGTAAGAAAGTACCTGTCGGTTTAGTTTTATCATCCGCCATTTCTGATTGTGCTCGCTTTATGCTAGTAATATGATTCAACACCCTCATATTCTAGCATTCTCAGGATAAAAAAAGCCTAAATATAGGTAACATCCATAGTGTATTTTCGTCTATCATAAGAACGGTTTATGAATACGGCCAGGAATGCCAATGAATAAAGAATCAGTCCAGCACTGGTTTATGAATAAAATCTACCGACCTTTTCGTGATTCTTATGATGCCGAACACGAACAGGGTCTGATCAGGCTTGGGCTGGTGACCATCATGGCAATTTATATTGCCTTTACAATTGATGACGCCGTACTCAATCAGAACCAGCTTTACATCATTTTAGGCTTTACCTTCTTTATACTCTATGCGATTGCGATGCTGGTACACATCACGCGGTATCCGGGCAAATATCCTTTGCGTCGCTACCTGGGAATGTTCACCGATTTCGCTGCTATTACATTAGCGATGTCACTTACCGAAGAATACGGTGCGCCTTTTTATACGGTTCTACTTTGGGCAATATTTGGTTACGGTATTCGCTTTGGCGAGCGTTATCTTATCTTTGCTACCATCAGTGCCCTGTTCAGTTTTATTATCGTATCCAAAGTTTCTACTTTCTGGGAATTGTATCCAACCCTGACATACGGTCTGCTTATCGGGCTAATTGTTCTACCCACATTTGTCTATGTTGTACTGCAAAAGCTAACCGACGTTTCCAGACAGGCACAGGCCGCCAGCCGCGCTAAAAGCCGATTCCTTGCCAGCATGAGCCATGAGCTGCGTACACCATTGAATGGCGTCACCAGCATGGCCCAGTTATTACTCAACACGCAAATGTCGCAGGAGCAACGCAATATAGCCACAACCATTGATAGCTCCGCAAAGACGCTACAGGGTATTGTTGAGAATATTCTTGATATCTCAACCCTGGACGCAGGAGAGAGTACCCTCAATAAAGCAGAAATAAACATTCATCATGTTATTAATACTGTAACAACCATTCTTTCTCCGGGCGCTGAGGCCAAGGGCCTTTATCTGCATGTCTACATGTCACCGAAGGTGCCTTTTCTTTTATATGGAGATGGAGATCGGCTAAAACAGATCCTTTTTAATCTCATCGGCAACGCAATAAAATTCACTGACCAGGGCAGTGTCACTATTATTCTAATGTTGCATAAACATGAAGATGACAAGGTACATATACGAATATCAGTGCGTGATACCGGAATCGGCATCTCACATGAGGCACAGGGCTCAATATTCGATATATTTTCACAGGAAGATACTTCCACAACTCGCCGTTATGGTGGTACCGGACTGGGTACAGCCATCGCAAGAGAACTGATAAAAAGCATGGATGGCAATATCTGGGTGGACAGCAAGCCGGGGGTTGGCAGCACTTTCACATTCGAAGTGCCTCTCGAACAACAGACACATCGCGATATTGATGTATTTGCTGAAAACATCCTTGCCCACACTCGACTGTCACTGTTATCTGAAGACGATAACACGATGGATTATTTCAATAAGATGGTCGCAGGCTGGGGTGGAACGCTGAGTGATGTAAAAGAAGACACTGATGGGATAGAAAATCCGGGACATGAGAAATCCCGTAAAGTAGTACTCGTAGACGGTAACTACAAAAGTGAACGCATTATTCATTTGCCACACATCATTCGCCAGCACCTGGGTTCTTTGAAACCGGCAATGATTCTCATTCGGCCTGAAAAATATCCTATCACTGAACGCCAGCTAATCGATGCTGGTTATAACAGTGTCATTGACTCGCCAGTCTCATCCACCGTTCTTTACAATGCCCTGCACGCACAGTTACCAGTTGGCCTGGCGGATGAAGATACGCCATTCCTGGTATCAAAATACAGCGAGCAAGATTTAACTCGACAAAGTCTCAAGGTACTTATTGCTGAAGATAATATTATTAATCAGCTTGTCATTTCACGAATACTTAACGCGGCAGGACATCGCACCTATATAGTGGAAGACGGCCAGGCCATGCTGGATGTGCTCGATCAACAGAGCTTTGATGTTCTGATCATTGATGTTCATATGCCCGTCATGAATGGTCTGGATGCACTGAAATCCTATAAATCAAACTTCAGTCAGGAACATCAATGTCCGGTCATCATGTTGACGGCCGACACCTCTCGCGAGATTATGAATGAATGCCTGCAGGCTGGTGCCGATTCATTCATTACTAAACCAGTAGATACCAGCATGCTTATTAATGCCGTGCGTGAAGTCACTGAAAAAGATACCGCCACATATGGCGCACCTGTCAATCCAGAGGATGAAGACAGCAGCAACACGTCTATTAATCCGCGTATTTTGCAAGAGCTTGAGGATGATAGCAGCTGGGAATTTATCGAAGAGCTCGTCAGTAGTTTCATACAGGATTCTGACATGCTCATCACCCGTATGAAAGATGCTTTATCGGTGCAGTCCTATGAAACCATCTATGAACTGGCCCATGCGCTGAAAGGCTCTGCCTCAAATATTGGTGCAACCAGGCTTGCACAGGCCTGCGATATCATCGTGCAGAAAAAACGTAAAGGAACACTGTACGGCATCGGCACTTGCATTGATGATGTGTCTCTTTCCAGCCGGCAGACTAAAGACGCGTTATTATTTTATCTCGATAGAAATACAACTCGCCATTAGCCTCAAAATGCAAACACATGGCTTTGATAGCCATCCAGTTCAATAAATAAGCCCTGCTGAATAATTTCTTCGACCTGTCTTGGGTACGAAATATTATTAACTAAATCATGCAACTCAATGTTTTCAATGTTTGCGTCCACGTTGAGATGTATGCGGCACTGTGCAGTATGATCAGAATAGTTAACAACCACAAGGCGTCGTTTCTCTCCTAATTGCCACTCCCAGATGAGAAAATTGTCATGCGATGCATTATCATCCCAGGCAGGCTGCGGCCAGTGTTGTTGCCACTCTCCCTCAATAAAAACGTCTTCATGTGTAACATAAAGTAGTGCCTGGTAGAACGCGAGCACATCCTGTTGAACAGGTTCCTGTAACGCCCGGCCCATTTGTACAGGTGGCCTGACGGTTTTACCCTGAAACTGGCCATGATTATAGAATCGCATACCCTGAATGGTTGTAATCACCACTGCAGCAGCCAGTGAACGCTGCTTGCCAAACTCAGCGATGGCCGGGTCTTCATCATGATTCTCAAGAAAACGCACCGAATGATGCTGATAATCTGCTTCAGCTAACAGGTGCTCCCTGACTGAAGCAGTCTGTCCTGCATGTAAACGATCAGTCAATGATTTGTCATAGGTGTAATCAAAACCCTGATTTTGTAGCTCCCATTCTCGCTCCCAGTAGGCTTCTGCCATAAAGATAAAATCTGGGGCTCGGTGTTTCACGGCGGCAATTGCTACCGGCCAGAATTCTGTTTCCATGTCAGCACCCCCAAGCTGAGATGCCCAGGTCTGTCGGAAGATATCATTTATCATCAGCATGCCCATATCACAGCGCACACCATCACAGATATCAGCAAGCTCAACCAGGATATCAGTCATAAATTTTCGAGCAGTTGGGTTGAAATAGTTAACCTGAATTGTATCTGGCCAGGCAGGAAAATAGGGATCACGCCCATGAGCGAAAACCTTCGCTGCGGTACCCGCTCGATAAAACGTACTATCATCTTCTTGCAGATCAGTTAAGTTTCCCTGTAAAAACACATCAGGATGGGTATCGATTAGTGAAGAGTCTGCACTAAAGTGATTTGGTACAAAATCCAGCATCAGACGCATGCCACGTTTATGCAATGCAGTTCGAACAGCGGCAAGCGCTTCGGCTGAGCCAACTGAAGCGTTCATGACATAGGAATCGATTGCATACGGCGAGCCGATAACATCTTCTTTCGTCCATCCCGGCAGCGTTCTGTCATAATGTGCGAGCAAGTCGTCACGAAAATCATAACGCTCAACAATGGATGGGTTTGTTTTCCATACACCCATCAACCAGACCACGTCTATGCCATAACTTTTTATATCGTCCCAATAAGATTCAGGCACATCTTCCAACGTTGCCCTGTGCTCGGGAGTATCGAACTCACGCAACCATATGCGTGTATTTATTTCATAAAGCCTGGGGTTTTTAACAAGTGGTTTCATCACTGACTCTGCAATTGGATTCATTCTAGTCTAGCATGTGATTTCATCAGCTGCCGAAATGTTGCTGGAAAATAAGACTTCATATGCTATGACACTGTATTACATATTATCCGCCTGTCCGGGGTGGTGACGGTGAACGGCTTAATCTCACCCAACCTCCCTGTTGGGCTCGAATCTATGAAAACGCGCTTTACCCTTCCCTGAGCCGCACGTTTTCAATGACGCCGTTTACCGTCACCACCCCAGCCAGTCAGGCACGGGCAATGCACTGCAGCGTCATTGGCGGCGCCGCGATACAAGGAAGTAAGAGCAAGACGCCATTGATGTGGGCGAGACAGGGATGTCGAGCCCACATAAGCATGCAGCGCTTGCCCGTGGCTGACCTTGATGCTTCTTTCACAGACAATATTGTGTCCTGTGTCAGAGCAAGCAGAAACCAGTCCTAAAATAAGGTCATATCAATTTCAGACTGTTACCTATAAGTGGTATGCTTGTGAAAAATAATAACGCAGTCGGGAGCATTGTATGCCTACACATCACCTAATATCTGACTACCTGAGTGTCACCATTGATTCAGCTGGCGCCGAAATGCACAGTATTAAGACCAGCCAGGGGCAGGAACTTCTGTGGCAAGCAGATGAATCAGTCTGGGGACGCCATGCACCGCATCTATTTCCAATCGTCGGCCGACTGAACGATGATACCGTGAAACATAACGGTGGCAGCTACACCATGACTCAACATGGCTTTGCTCGTGACATGGAATTTACCATTGAGTCAAGTAGTGATAATCACTGCACCTTGCTGTTAACTGAGAATGATGAAAGTAAGCAGCGTTACCCATTCAAATTTGCATTCCGAGTCCACTACGAGCTGGATAAAAACACACTACGTATTGGCTATGATGTTACCAACAGCGGTGAAGAAACACTGCCATTTAGTGTAGGCGCTCACCCTGCCTTTAACTGGCCTTTGAGTGATGATGCCGATAGAAGCCAGCACGTCATTGAATTTGAACATGAAGAGCCTGCAGATATTCGTCAGCTTGATAACGGGTTACTAAAACCACAGGGAATACCCAGCCCACTGGATGGTAAGACACTACACCTCAAAGATGAACTGTTTGAACTTGATGCATTAATTTTTGACCAGCATAAAAGTCGTGAGGTCGTGTACAAGGCAGATAATGCGCCCACTATAACCGTTAGTTTTGCAGACTTTCCACACCTTGGTATCTGGACAAAACCAGGCGCAGGCTTCGTTTGCATCGAGCCATGGCAGGGGCACTCCAGCGGTACTGATTTTCGGGGAGAATTTTCCGATAAGCCTGGCAGTATCAAACTACAAGCTGGAGAACAACGCCAGTGGTGGTTCAGTGTTAAGGTGTCTGCCTGAATCGTACCCAGAATCTACGCGCGAGCACAATAAAGAAGAACACTGATAGCCATACCAGGGTTGAGAATACCCAAACCGCAACACCGCCATAGCTATCAAAGTTCAAATCGAATGTTAATGCGATAATCTTATCCTGGCTTAGTCGAAAAATTAAATAATCACCGGGCAGGCAATAGAGTCGCATCGCTCCCCAGAGAATATCACTTGCACCAACCTGCCCATCGAAGTTGATGTCAGGCTGCCAATACCAGTAAATACGCATATAATTCACTAGTGCAGTCGGGGAGCCTTTTAAGATCGCTTTTCGATAGTAGGCCTTGGTTTTTTGTAAATCACGTTGCAGTATATCGCCTTCAAAATATAGATTTGCCAGAATCTCATAAGCCTTTGGGTAATTCAGACTCGCAGATTCATTAAGATATCCTAGCGCTTTCTTTAAGTCACTTTTTACAATGCGCCCCTGTAGATAATATTTTGCGAGTAATGCCAGTGCAGCATTACTCCCCCTTTGCAAGGCCATATGATAATAATCAAAAGCTTTCTGTTCATTATTTTCGGCATCATAGATTTTACCAAGCTCCAGTGCAGCCTTACCTGCTTTCATATCACGTTCTACTGTTCTCAAATACCAGTACTTGGCTTTTTCAATATCCTTATACTTGGGTGCTCTGTGAAATATTTTTGCAAGCAGATAGTCGCCTCCGCCTAGTCCCTGCTGTGAAGCAAGCCTTGCCCTGGTCATTGCCTCCTCGATATTCTTTTCAACAAAAATACCATTGGCATAATATTCAGCCATGGCGAGATGACAACCTGCGAGACCGGCTTTAGCACATTGCTCCATCATAAGAAGACCTTTACCTGGGTCAGGACGAACGCTAGTGTTATTAATCAGATCTTTGGCAAAGCTAAATTTAGCCGGCAAATAGTCAGAACTTGCCGCAGTTTTTTGCCAGTCAAAGGCAAACTCACGATGTCGTTGCTTTGTATAAAAGCCATCATAAAGATCATTCATAGCCATTTGGGCTTCAACATTACCAGCCGCAGCCAGTCTCTCTATATCAAGCGTATATTTCTCTGCCTGTCTGAACCATTTTCTTGATGCGCTCAAGTCTCGTCTTATGCCAACGCCGCCTCGAAGTATCGCGCTTGCTTTAACCATTGCTACTGGATAGCCAGATTCGGCTGCGCGGACGATTAGTTTTGCCCCTTTTTTCTGATCTACCGGACGTTGCAGACCATAAAAATGGTTTATTCCAGTTTGATATAAAACTTCCGGTGGAGTATCTACTGAGCCTTCAGATGGGCGTTGCTCAGCGGCGTTCGCAAAACCAAAGTGCAGGAAAAAAGTAATTACCAGGCACACAAGCCATGTGAAAAAGGATGCGTTAAATACCATTTGATAGTAATTCTGTTTCATTCCCTGTCTCAACGTTTTAAAATATATCAGCGAAAAAATAACACTCTAACGAGGATAGCATAGTGGGCAGCCAGGCGTGTTTCGTCTGTTACCCGTTTTCTGCTAATATCTTAAGATAGATGCCGGGAACGCTATGACCAAGAAGACTTTTTCAATATTGAAATTCATCGGGCAAGTACTCATTTTCATGGGTATCATCAGCTTTTTTATTGATGGTCGAATTATTCATCCTCTCCTTGCAAATACGACGGTTGCGATTCTTGCCATTATTACTGGTAGCATTCTTAGTCTTCCTGCACTCCCCAGAATAGTCAGCCTGCTGAACGAGCAGAACAAAATATCTCGGCGCCAGGAAAATAATATCAGTACGCAAGCAAAACGACACACAACATCAATCAAAAACCGGGATACACGCATTAGTCGACAACCATCCAGGCTGCCTGCTGGCATCATTGTAATACTGCTACTCGTCATCATAATAACTGCTTACGATGCCATGTTTGGTAAATCTGAAACACAACCAGAAGCCATCCGGCCCGCTAGCGTCAAACAGTCTCCCCCCGTAGTCACGGCACCAGTGTCACCAGGCAAATCATCTATCACCCCAGCGGTATCACTCATTTATATATCAGTAAGAAAAGGGGATATAAAAACATTAATCTCCACCTTAAGCCGCGCAACGACAGCAGATATCAATTCTGTTACGCAAGGAATGACACCACTCATGCTAGCAAGCTCCAAAGGTAATATAGAGATGGTTGAACTTCTTCTGCAGAGTGGCGCCGATCCAGATAAACGCGGTAGCTACCAGCGTACTGCTCTTCAATATGCGGCCGAAAAAAATCGGCTGGAGATTGCACGTCGACTCCTCGATGCCAATGCAGATATCAACGGTGTCGATACCAGTCGCCTCAGTCCGCTCGTCATGACAGTGGACCGTAATCACCAGGAATTTGCCGAATTTCTGATACAACGAGGAGCGGATGTAAACATACAGCATGTGAATGGCTGGACCGCATTGATCGATGCAACGCGAAATGGTAATTATGATCTGGTAAGGAAATTACTTGATGCCGGTGCAGACATTAACGCACGCACAAAAAATGGGCTAACCGCGATAGACTATGCGAAAGGTCCTGATAAAGAGAAAATTGCTTCCTTATTAACACAGCATAAACCTTAGTAGAAAATATAATGCCCTTATACAAACGACTATTACCATTTATATCGCTATGCCTGATAGTAGTATCTTTCTCAGTTCATGCCGATAAACTTGATCAGGCAGACGCGGCAGTGGCTGAAATACTTTTCGAATATGATGGCAGTCAGGAATTTGCTTCATACCGTGTCAGCGAGTCAGGTGATGTAGACATCCTGTTTGCCGTTAACATGCCTGATGACCTGTATGCAGAGATCATCACCAAACTAAATGAGCATAAAGATATAAGTTCTGTGCTAGCCGGCAAAGGCGGACCCGCCTGCCGATTCTAAGTTACTATTCTGATGTATCCGATGATTTCATCTGTGACTTATTATTTTCCATCTTTTTAGAATTGCTGTCAGGCTGATCATCATCTATCAGTATGCGATGTGCGGGGCCTTCAAGATCATCAAACTGACCGTGGCGTATGGCCCAGATAAAGACACCAACAATAATTATTGTCAGGATGATAGCGACGGGTATTAATAGATAAATAACTTCCATGCTTAGCTTCTCTGTTGTCTGCCGAGTAGTCTGAGCGAATTGCCTACCACAAGCAGTGAACTGGCTGACATGCCAATAGCCGCCATCCACGGTGGTACATAACCCAATGCAGCGGCAGGCAATGCCATTAGATTATAAGCAATCGCCCAGCTAATATTCTGTCGAATAATCGTAACCGTCTTCCTGGCTATACGCAGTATCATCGCTATTTTACGTAAATCATTACTCATTAACAGGCTATCTGCACTCGATGCTGAAATCTGCATCGCCGAAGCCATGGCAATTGACGCGTTCGCTGCAGCGAGCACCGGCGCATCATTCACGCCATCACCAACCATCACAACAGTATCACCGTTCTGCTGATATTCATGCACATAAGCCAGTTTATCATCTGGTAAACACCTCGCATGGAAATCTGTAATGCCAAGCTGTTCCGCTACATGACTAACGACTTCATCGGCATCACCGCTTAATATTGTCAACTTAACATTTCGTGCATTCAATTCTGTAATAAGATCAGCGCATCCCACACGAATATTATCTGCAAGATAAAATATAGCCAGGACTTCAGAACTTGATGCAAGAACAATACTGGTCTGCACATTCGATGAGAGATCGTCACTTATGTCAGCATTACAAACATCGTCAATATACGAAGCGCTACCTATATAATAGATTTCACCATTGACCTTACCTGACAGCCCTCTACCTGGATGGCTAACCACATCTACTGCTTCGACATCATTTAGCATAACATCACTGAATGCACCGGCAATCGGATGTTCAGACTGCGCTTCAAGTGCAGCTGCAATACGCAAGCATGTCTCTTCAGGATAATTTTCAGTATTAATATGTATATCTGATATTGATAGCCGACCTTCCGTCAACGTGCCTGTTTTATCAAAGATAATATGATCCGCTGTTGCAAATACTTCCAACGTCTGATGACTGGTGAGTATGACTCCTTCTTTGGTTAGTCTACCGGCAGCGGCCGTCATTGCGACAGGTGTCGCCAGTGACAGTGCACAGGGGCACGTCACCACCAGCACAGCAATCGTGGTAACCAGTGCCAGTTCAGGTTGATGATACAAATAATAACCTGCCACCAGAGCCGCCAGGCAGATTACTGCAATGACGAAATACTGTGCAATGTGATCAGCGAGTATTGTTATACGTGGTTTATCGGATGAGGCACGCTCAAGTAGTGAGAATATGCCAGACAGCACCGTATCTGTACCGGTTTTTGTAATACGTATTTTCAGGGGTGATTCATAGTTTATACTTCCCCCAATCACGGTATCGTTAACTTGCATACGTTTTGGAAGCGACTCGCCACTCAACACCGACTCATCCACAGAAGAACAGCCTTCAATAATCACACCATCAGATGGGATTGTTTCACCCGGGTACACAAGCACTACATCGTCTACCCGAAGCTCTGCAATGGCAATTGTCTCACTCTTGCTCTCATTACCTGTTAAATAGCGTTGACAGTAGGCAGGCGTCATGCGAACTAGCCTGTCCTGGTTCAATGATGCCTTTGAACGTGCCTGTAACTCCATGTATCTGGCTGTTAATAGAAAGAATACAAACATAACTACCGAATCAAAGTATATTTCACCGGTCTGGTAAAGAACTGCATAAATACTGCCTGCAAATGCCAGTGTCATGCCAAGTGCTACGGGCACATCCATGCCCGCACGATATTGCATAAGATCGCGTATCGCACCCTGAAAGAAAGGTTGCGCTGCATAAAGAAATACGGGTAGCGTTAATATAAAGCTGGTCCAGTAGAGAAAGTTTTGTATAGCGGATTCCATACCTGAATAAGCGCCGGCATAGAGAGCGACAGCAACCACCATAACCTGCATACCAAAACCGGCAGCCACACCAATTTTTTTCAGTAAGTCTTTACGCTGTTTCTCGATGATGTTCTGTTGTCGATCTGGATCATAAGGATGAGCAATATAACCAATCTCTGATACCGCTTTCAGAATTTGGCTCAGCGTAATTTGATCGTTATCCCAGCGGATGGATGCACGATGCGTTGAATAATTGATATTGACATCCAAAACACCCTTCAGGTGTTGTAAATGCTGTTCATTCAACCAGACACAGGCCGCACAAACGATGCCTTCTAATATCAGATGAGCCTGGCGTATTGAAGATGAATGTTTCGTTACAAATGATTTCTGGATATCTTCGTTATCATAAATTGACAATTGTTTAACAATATCAGGGACAACTTCAGTTGCTGTTAAGGCATGTTGATCGCGAAATCGGTAATAATCAGCAAGGCCATTCTGGGTAATGGTTTTTGCCACCGTCGCACAACCATGGCAACACATGGGGCGTGCTTCACTCTCGATGTCGACCTCGATGTTAATAGCGTCGGGAATAGGGAGACCACAATGGAAACAGTGTCGGTTGATACTCTGTGGTATTGGTTGTAATGTCGTGTCTTGCAAGTTTAATCCAGTATGCTTAACTGATAAGCATAATAACAGGGCAACAACTTCTCTACGCCCTTGCGATGGTGGACGTTTGATCCAGATCAATGCAACGAGTCGCTATACCCTCTATGTTATCCACGTGCTATACACATGCACTTTGTTAAGTATATAATTATATACTTATTTACTATATAAGACCACTGGTTTTATGTGGGTATAGCCGCTTTATCATCGTAAATTATTGTTTTAAATAATAATAGTAAATGAGGTTCATACATGTTTCTAAATCACGTCTGGGGTCTTTTCACCCATCCACAGCAGGAATGGAAAAGTATTTCTGATTCAAACTGCTCCATAGGTAAGTGCTATTGTTCACATGTATTCGTTCTCGCGGCCATTCCAGCAATATTCGGTTATATCGGCACAACACAGGTTGGCTGGCAAATCGCTTCTCATGAGGTCGTAAAGCTTACCAATGAAAGTGCCCTGCCAATTTCTGTCATCTTTTATATCACCATGCTAATTGGTGTCTTCACCATGGGCAAAATGATTCACTGGATGGGACAGACCTACGGCACGAAAAAATCACTGTCACAATGCATCGCCCTTGCAGCTTACACAGCAACACCGCTTTTTCTTATCGGCATTATGCTGCTATACCCTATTTTATGGCTCAACATGCTGCTGGGTATTCCCGCACTTGGTTATAGTATTTATCTCCTCTATACAGGTGTTCCCATCATGATGGAAATACCTGTTGAACGAGGCTTTCTACTTTCCAGTGCAGTCATGGCAGTCGGTCTCGTCATGCTGGTCGCGGTGTTAGCGGCAACGGTCATTCTCTGGGCATTTGGTATTGGCCCACAATATACCAGTGGACTAGAAATACCTTTTTATACGCTAACCCAGCTCGGTTAGTTCAACTCTTTAAATTAATTTCATAGTAGGTAGGCATATGGCCAATCAGGATACTTATAACTATACCGTCGTTAGACAGTTCGCCATCATGACAGTTGTATGGGGTATTGTCGGTATGTTTGTTGGCGTGTATATCGCGGCACAAATGGCATGGCCGTTTTTGAACTTTGACATACCTTATATAACTTTCGGTCGTTTACGTTCGTTGCATACCAATGCCGTGATTTTTGCCTTTGGCGGGTCTGCACTGTTTGCCACCTCGTATTATGTGGTGCAGCGCACCTGTCATGTACGTCTGTTTAGTGATCGGCTTGCCGCATTTACATTCTGGGGATGGCAAGCGGTTATCGTCTCCGCCGCCATTACCTTGCCACTCGGCTTCACCTCATCAAAAGAATATGCCGAACTTGAATGGCCGATTGATATTCTCATTGCTGTTGTCTGGGTAAGCTATGCCATTGTCTTTTTTGGCACGATTCTGAAACGTAAGATACGACATATCTATGTGGCCAACTGGTTCTTTGGCGGCTTTATTGTAACGGTTGCGATACTGCATATAGTCAACAATATTGCACTGCCTATCCATATGCTGAAATCCTATTCAGCCTATGCCGGCGTACAGGACGCCATGATTCAGTGGTGGTATGGGCATAATGCGGTAGGCTTTTTCCTCACCGCTGGCTTTCTCGGCATCATGTATTACTTCGTGCCAAAACAGGCAGAAAGACCCGTTTACTCCTATCGCCTTTCGGTAGTACATTTCTGGGCGTTAATTTTCACCTACATCTGGGCGGGCCCGCACCATCTTCACTACACTGCCCTGCCAGATTGGACACAGTCGCTGGGCATGGTGTTTTCACTTATCCTGCTCGCGCCTTCCTGGGGTGGCATGATTAACGGCATCATGACCTTATCGGGTGCGTGGGAAAAACTGCGTACTGATCCTGTTCTGCGTTTTCTTATCGTGTCGATTTCATTCTATGGGATGTCAACATTTGAAGGCCCGATGATGGCGATTAAAACAGTCAATGCGCTGTCACATTACACAGAGTGGACCATCGGACATGTGCACTCTGGCGCACTTGGCTGGGTTGCCATGATTTCCATTGGTTCTAACTACTACCTGATTCCACGTCTTTTTGGTCGGGAAATATATAGCAAGAAACTGATCGAGGTGCATTTCTGGCTGGCCACAGCAGGCATTGCGCTCTACATCATAGCCATGTGGGTCGGTGGCGTTTTACAGGGGCTGATGTGGCGTGCCGTTAACACTGATGGCACATTGACCTATAGCTTTATTGAAAGTGTTGAGACCATGCATCCATTCTATATCGTGCGTTTCATCGGTGGGCTGTTGTTCCTGCTAGGCATGTTCTTCATGGCATACAACATATGGAAAACCGTCTCAGGAGCCAAACCAGCTGAAGCCGCTGTGATGGCGCCGGCGCATTAAGGAGAATAACAATGACTGGACATGACAAAATTGAAAAAAATGTCGGCCTGATGCTGTTCTTCGTGATCATCGTTATCAGCATTGGTGGACTCGTGCAGATCGTACCGTTGTTCTTCATGCAACACACCACACAGGCCGTAGATGGATTAAAACCTTACACAGCCCTGCAACTAGAAGGTCGCGATATCTATATCCGCGAATCCTGTAATGCCTGTCATTCGCAAATGATTCGTCCTTTCCGCGCTGAAACAGAACGCTATGGTCATTACTCTGTTGCCGGTGAATTTGTCTACGATCGCCCTTTTCTGTGGGGTTCAAAACGCACCGGCCCTGACTTACACCGTGTCGGTGGACGTTACAGTGATGAGTGGCATCGGGTACATCTTATTAATCCACGTGATGTGGTACCTGAATCAATCATGCCAGGCTACCCATGGCTTGAAGAAACACCACTGGATGCAACTCACATTCAGAAAAAGATGAGTGCGCTAAGAACGCTTGGTCATCCCTATACAGATAAAGACATCAACAGCGCCCCGAATGCATTAAAAGGCAAAACGGAAATGGATGCCCTGATTACCTATTTACAGGGACTCGGTACAACTCTGAAACAGCGGAGATAGATCATGGATATTAGTTTATTGCAAACGATCTGGACAGTCGCCGCGTTTATTGTCTTTGTTGCTATCGTGGTCTGGGCATATAGCAGCAAGCGCAGCAAACAGTTCGATGAAGCCGCTAACCTGCCTTTTAGTGATAAGGATAAAGCGATCCACGAAAAAACCAATGGAGAGCAGAGTAATGTTTGATTTTGTAAGTGAACTGTGGAGCTGGTTCATCATCATACCCACCGTAGCGGGTTTCATTGGTCTTGTGTGGCTAATTTTATGGCAAAGCGAACCGGAACGTCCTGATAATGAAGAAGCACAGTCCATGGGACATGTCTGGGATGGCGACCTGCAGGAACTGAACAACCCGATGCCAAAGTGGTGGCTGAATCTTTTTTATGCCACCTTAGTGTTTAGTGCCATCTACCTGGTACTTTATCCTGGCCTGGGATCATTCAAGGGTGTTTTCGGCTGGACGCAGGAAGGTAGTTACAATAAAGAAGTGGCCCAGGCAAATGAAATCTATGGGCCTATCTTTACCCAACATATGCAAACTCCTGTAGAAGAGCTTGCAAACAATACTACAGCGATGAAAAGTGGTCAGCGACTCTATTCAACCTACTGCGCCCTATGCCATGGTCCTAGTGCCACAGGTGCGAACGGGTTCCCTGATTTAACCGATGATGACTGGCTCTATGGTGGTGATGGCAAAGCAATCGAGGCGAGTATCCTTCAAGGCAGAACTGGCGCCATGCCACCCTGGCAGGCAGCGCTCGGTAAAAAAGGTGTTTTTCAGGTCAGTGAATATGTACTGAGTCTCAGTGGTCGCGAGGTCAATCAAACAGAAGCTGCACTGGGTAAAACGAAATACCAGGCCATGTGTGTGGCCTGCCATGGTACTGCAGGGAAAGGCAATCAGGCACTAGGTGCACCCGATCTGACTGATAATATCTGGCTCTATGGCGGTTCGCAAAAAGCAGTCATTGACTCTATAGCAAATGGCCGCCAGGGCAATATGCCTGCACATGGTGATTTCCTTGGTGAAGCCAAAGTCCACCTGCTAGCGGCCTATGTTTATAGTCTTTCTAACAAAAAGGCAGACAAATAGGGTGAAAATACGCTAAAGTTTGAGGCATGGATATTCCTCGCATTCAACGCTTTATTGCTGTTCTGTGGCCATCTTTCCTGATGGCCAGTCTGGCAACAGTACTATTTTTCACCGCGTTCGATCCTGCATTATTTCTTGCCTATACAAAGTTTGCTGAAACATCCCGACTGGCCGCCTATACCGTGGGTTTTTTCCTGTTCTGGTTGCTGACTCTCTCTTCTTGTGTGCTGACATGTTTTTTTCAGCGCCCCTGCGAAGTCAACAAGCCATAACCTTTTTCACTCGCGCCACCTGATTGGAGCGCCACGCAGGTTTTCGATATGCAAGACACCCCGTCATCTGATTCACTCTATGCACAACATGAAAAGATCTACCCTCGTGAAGTCCATGGCATTTTCGCACTATGGCGTACCATCAGTATGTATGCACTGCTGGGTATTTATTACATCACACCCTGGTTAAGCTGGGATGATCGTCAGGCAGTCCTGCTTGATCTTCCTGAACGCAAGTTTCACCTGTTTGGCATTACCTTCTGGCCTCAGGATTTTTTCTATTTTGCGCTGCTGCTTATCATCGCAGCCATGTCTTTGTTCTTTTTTACTGCCATTGCTGGCCGACTCTGGTGCGGTTATGCCTGTCCACAAACAGTTTGGACAGAAATTTTTCTCTGGTTTGAAAGAAAACTTGAGGGTACGCGCAACCAGCAAATGAAACTCGACAAAGCCCCATGGACATCGAGAAAAATACTGATTAAATCAAGTAAGCAGTTTGTGTGGATTACTTTTTCTATCTTCACTGGCTTTACCTTTATAGGCTATTTCACACCTATAAATGAACTCGGTATGGAAATTTATGCACTTAACCTTGGTCCCTGGGAAACCTTCTGGATAATTTTTTACAGCTTTGCGACCTATGGAAATGCTGGCTTCCTACGAGAGCAGGTCTGTATTTATATGTGCCCCTATGCACGCTTCCAGAGCGCGATGTTTGATAAAGACACACTGGTTATTTCGTACGATAAGAAACGCGGCGACCCAAGAGGATCACGCCGGCGAGACGTTAACCCACGCGACAAGGGTATTGGTGACTGTATCGACTGCAAGCTTTGTGTGCAGGTTTGTCCTACAGGTATAGATATTCGCGATGGCCTGCAGTACCAGTGCATCGGTTGCTCCGCCTGTATTGACGTATGTAACTCTATTATGGACAAAATGGGCTATAAAAAAGACCTGGTTCACTACACCACAACACATGCCGAAGAAGGTGGGAAAAAACGCATCATTCGCCCTCGCATCATCATATATGCGCTTATCCTGTTAACCATGATATCGGGGCTCGTATACGGCATTAGCCAGCGTATTCCTGTTGCACTTGATATATATAAAGATCGTGGCCGTCTGTACAGCACAACCTCTACAGGCCTGATTGAAAATGTGTACACCTTACGCCTGATTAATATGGATGATCGCGCACATCAGTATGATATCAAGGTTGCTGGCATTAACGATCTGAAACTAATTGATAAACTATCTGATATTCCCATGGCTGAAGGCGAGATCAGAGAGTTTATAATTCGACTGCAGGCAGACCCCTATGACCTGCCAGCACAAAGTAACAAGATTTATTTTACATTACAGTCCAGTGATACCACATCGATTCGACTTGAGCGAGAAAGTCGCTTCATTGGCCCAAGCCCACGCGGTAGACCGAGGCGCTAAACTATGCCTAGTGAACAACGAAAAAAATGGTACCAGTACCCTCTGGTGTGGATGCTTATCGGCCTGCCCCTCTCTGCAGTCATCGGTAGTATGATAACGATATATTTTGCCGTAACGACTGAAGATGGTCTGGTGGCAGATGATTATTATCAGAAAGGCAAAGAAATTAATCTTGATCTTGCCCGTGACCGAGCTGCGACTGCATATCAGTTAAAGGCTACAATCACTATTGATTATGCCTCCCGTCAGTTAACACTTCAGTTTGATAAGGGAACACTGCAGCTGAAACCTGAGACTCTGCAACTGGCATTTTTTCATGCAACCCGTCAGGGTAATGACTTCGAATTAAGCCTTAATACTTCCCTTCAGGGTGATTATTATGCCTTACTGCCGACATTATCCCAAGGGAAGTGGCATCTTCAGTTAAGTGATGCTAACTGGCGTCTCAAGGGATACTTCATAGCACCTGATACAAAAAACATTTCACTCACTGCATTACAATAATATGCCTGAACCGGTTTCATTCTTCGCTGCGATGCTAGTGGGTTTACTAGGAAGCACCCACTGTATAGCAATGTGTGGCGGCATTGTCACTGCCCTTAGTTTCAGTACTAAAACAGCCACACCTTCACTGTCAGCAAGATTACCCTACATTGTTAGTTATAACCTTGGGCGTATAACGACCTACACCATCACTGGCTATATTCTGACTTTTATCGCTGCTTCAGCATACCAACGAGGGCTGGATGAGATTATCAACCTACAAATTATCTCAGCGATATTTTTAATCCTGCTCGGCCTGTATATTTCCAGGTGGTGGACGATCCTGATTCATCTGGAATCTGCGGCAAAGCTAGTCTGGAAATACCTGGAGCCAGTGAGTCGCCGCTGGATACCCGTGCGTACTGCATACCAGGCATTCCTGGTCGGTTTAATATGGGGATGGTTGCCCTGCGGAATGGTATACAGCGCTCTTGTCTATGCAATGGCATCAGCCGATGCCATGCAGGGAGCAATGATCATGCTTGGCTTTGGTATCGGAACGCTACCAACCCTGCTATTAATGGGCAGTAGTGCCGCCTTGCTACAGCGTCTAATTCAGAACAAACGAGTTAGACAAATTGCTGGTGGAATTATCATCTTGATGGGTGTGATGACATGGTATCTTGCAGTGTCAGGTGCACACCAACACCATTAAGATATAGTAGCCTTATCCTGATCGGCATTTATTTATTAAATATCGAATATCAATCTAATCTTACCGCGGTTCAATGGACACATCTAAATTGACCAAAAATCAGGTTTTGAAGGAAGTCGCTCAGATAAGCCAGACGCAAATTCGCCAGGCTCATTCCAAGAGCTTACTACCTATACCGTACTAAATAGCACAGGCTGTTTTGCATTCGGCGTTTGTATTGAGAAGCAACGTTTCTAGTTATCATTGTGTCCAGAGTAGGCCAAATTTAACTTCTGTTTCAAAGCAATCAGAGACCTGGTTTTTAAAGAACATCTACAAGATCTCTTAAATCTCCGCCGCATTCTTTTAGTGATTTAATCGTAATGCCTGTTCCCATCATTGGAATCCAATCCTGTTTTCGGTTTATAGAACTACCACTTAAATCACTGCTTACAACGGCTCTAGTAATAAGTTGATACCGTTGGTTATACCTCGCGTCTTCTGGGACCTTGTATTCTTCACTCACTAAAATACTAGACTCATTGCTTATATTGATAGTTCGAAAACCTGGTGCTTTAATATCAACTCTTCGGTCTAATTGATCATCTATAGAGTTTAAATCATCTCCTGCGGAGAACCATAACTGCATTTTCACCGCTAGACCTCTAGAAGAATAGTTTGATAGTGCAATTCGTGTTTTTATCCAGTCGCCAGGACAGACGTCATAGACGCTATCACCTGGTTCAGGGTGAATGGTTGGGTATCCACAGGATGGCCGTGAATCTTGGCCAATGACAAGATTTCCGCTCAGCCATGGATCGGACCATTCATCACCCTTAGAAGGTTTACATAGCTTTTTACCTTTAGCTATTACTGGTATAAGAATTCCAGCCTGTGCGAGCGTATCATTGCTATCATAAATGAAGTCATTCTCGTCGAAGTAAATATTGGAAACTGCAATATCAATTTTCGCCTGTTCATTGGTTGGGTATCGTGATCGTAACCCAGCGACATCATCGGGCATGAATCGAAACTTCCCCCCCGCGTCACGGTTAAACCAGGACGCACTTTCTTTATAATTCATCACCGAATTTGTAGAAAATGAATGATCTAACCCGAATACATGCAAAAGTTCATGAGCATAGGCCTTACGAAGAAATTGAACATCATCGCCTGTCAGAGGGTCAGTCGTTGTTTTTGCTTCCCAGTAATATTTCTTTAAGTAATCCTGAGGTTCACCAGTTAAAAATTTAACCTTATCAATAGTGATATGTGCTTCAGCCTGAAGACATCCAGGTAGTGTTCGTACACTCCCGCGCGCATTGCCATCACCATTATCGAAACCAACGTGGATGGTGGGTGGCTTTCCAGTTTCAAAATCGTATTTCCAGGACTGATGAGTGAGTCGGGTAGGGCTAGTAGTGATTTCACCGATATACATATTCACATCAGACAATGAATTGAAGTGAGCATGTATGTCTTCCATCATTCCAATCATATTATTCTTAGTTATTCCGGCAGGTATGTCAGCAGTGTGAAGCACTACACGTGGCGGAGTAAGAAAACCCCATTCGCACCCATTTGACGAAATAAAGCTAAAAGCATGTGATGTTGTGGAAGATATACTGCTAATGATAAACAGAAAAACTGCGAATATGCTCGTAATATTAGAGTTTTTTTTGTTCATAATATTCTCCCCCGAGAAAGATTATAAAAAATTAGTTTTTCTTAGTAATAAGCTTTAATAAAAAATTAATATCGTGATTATACTTTGATCAAATTACTACCACAGTATCTTTATACTTATTTTACTGTAGGACTTTGCTTACAAGCACTACGTTCAAATTTCCGATAGCAAGTAACAGCCGATTTTTCTGTTTACGATGCATGGTTCTTATGCATGCAATTTAACTTTCCTGCTTCGACGGCTAGCCGCAAATCCCAGCAAACCAATACCGAACAACAGGGCTGTGCCAGCATTTGGTACCTGTGTTAGTGATCCAAAATTGATGCTGGTGACGTTGTTATCAATCACGTCATCTACGTTGCCATCTGCATTACGAAATCTGAACACCACGCGGCGAAAATCAAAATCCTCTTCGGTCAGGTCATGTGCAAGCACAGTGGGGTCATCAAACAAATTCGCGCCACGCCAGTCGAACGACACCCCATTAAAGGTATGCTCACCCACAACAGTGTTAACCACGCTACCATTGCCCGAGCCTGTGCCAGCACCGAGAAGTAGCGTAAAGAAATCACGGTCGTCGTTAATACTACTAAACTGGTTCACTATTCCGTTTTCACCACTAAAGTCGATACCACCAATCGTTAGTTGAAAGTTATCCACCACACCGGAGAAATTATTATTTAAACCGGTGGCGATGACACTCTCATCCAGCGTGAATGAACCACTAAATGACGTACCACCACTAAACGGGCCAGTATTAAAGCGATCAAACACGCCACTGAAGGTCACCGGTACGGCATGACTAACCCCCGTCAATAACATCAGTGCAATCGAAAAAATAAGTTGCTTATGCATTGTCATACTCCATCTTAAAGGTCGGTGCCATCCAAAACGTCACCCTGAAACTGCAACACACCCTGCGCGTCGAGTGTAGCGGTAAAGCTGCCATCAGAGTTCAATACACGACTCACTGTGCCTTGCAAGCTCACACGGCCTTTACCACTAAAATCAATCGTGGTGCCATCGGCCTGCATGACACTACCCATAAACTGCGTGCGCCCCTTGCCATCAAGCGCCACGACCAAGTCGGTGCCATCTCCAATGTCACCCTGAAACTGCAACACACCGATAAAATCAACGGCCGTACCCACATCATCAACTCCGCGCATGCGCACATTGGCAATGGCTTTATTGTTCTTCACGCGTACCACTTCCCCGGCAATACTCACCGGCACGGTGCCACGCACATTTTTGGTAACTGAAATTTCGGAAATCGCCTGCGCCGCAGACATTGACACTGCCCAGATAACTAAACTGGACATAAAAATAGATACTGCTTTCATGGTACCCCCCCTCAAGGACTTATTAACGTACTAATGCTTATGAACTGGCAGACCCCCTGTCCGAAAAGCTCGATTGTGTCGTGATTTTACCAATATTACACAATAAAAATATGTGAAATATTCACATCCTGCCGAGTTCATCTCCCCCAATGAAACCAGCAGGATGTGTTTGTCTCACCTGTTGAATTACTGCAGATGTGTGCGTCTGGCTTTCCATGCAAAGACCAGATTCTCCCCTGACTGATCTCGACTGTCGGGTATGCTAACCAGTGAGACCTTACTCAGAACTTACAATTTTTGATGTTTTATAAACCACTGTTATTAATGGATTTATAGAGCGCTACGGTGTCTGATGACGGGCTGACAGCAATTTTTCGAATTTTTAAAAGTAGAAACAAGGTCTATTTGCTATAGAACGAGAACGTTGGCGGTGTATTATTCGATTTCCTTAGCACGTTCCGGATAGATTTTAGATTGATTCATCTCCTTAAGCATCGGAGTAATCTCTAAATAGGCAAAGATGGCGAGGAATATTGCTATAACGATAACAAAAGGATCTGTAATGTCTTTTACAAAGCTTGTTGGGTCAAAATCAATGACCGCTACAACCAGACAGATCAGACCTATAAACACAAAGATACCGAATAAAAAGGTGCCGTTTTTCATTCCTATTTCAAGTTGTGGTGCTTTAGGGCGCATGGGATCGATCAGCACAGTTAACGAAGTACCTTTAGGCATTATAACCGGGTTAATCTCGGCGTCTGCATGATACTGGTAATTCTTTCCGTTATACCGATATTGCACAGTGGGATACATTCTAGGTGTTAGATGACGACGCATGTTACCGAATTTGCCTTTTTCGGTGTAAAGCAGTTTGTTAATCTCGATAATACTACCCTGCAACCTGATACTGTTGCGTAAAAATTCCTTATGCTTTCTGAGTAGGGCTAATCCAATATAAAGAAAAAACAAACCAATTGTGCCCGCGATTAGCGTTGTCATAAATATTCTAATTCTATCGTCACATGGAGAGTTGAGCACATAATTATCAGGTATGAACTGAGAAAATGCACATTAAGGTAGGTGTTGGCAGAGTAAAACCAGGCGGGAAACTTACCTATGAGGACTAGGCGTTCTTCTCTTTGAGTTTTTTGACTTCCTGATTCAGCTCTTCCATCTTCGGATTTTGTCCTGCATACATCGCCGTGTATTCTTTCATCACAGCATCCATCGTTTCCATGGCGTCGGTGAGTTCTGCATTGACACGCTCATTATCCTTGTAGAGCTTCTTATTGCGTTCCTGCAAACGATCCATCTCTTTCTGCTCAACAATAATCTGCCCTTCTTCCAGTTCTACACCCGCGGCCGCATTCGCTTCAGCGATCTCACGAATTTCCTGCTCATATGATTCGCTGTTCTGGAGCTCCAGGCAGCTATTCATCAACAATTTAACGCTCTTATCGATCGTGGTTATATCTGCCGCATTACTATCAAGTAACATATTCAGTACATTCTTATAAAGATTTTTTTCATGCTGGCGAATGACATTGGCCATTTCCTTGGCGATATCTTCATCGTATTTACGAAATTTCTGCAGAACATCGCTAACATTATCATTGCGCTTGTCATTTTCACCACGAAAATCAACGATGAAACTCTTCACCATTTTCTGTTTCTTACGACGGCGCTTCGTAACAATAACAGCCACAATCGCTGCAATAACTATCAATACGACAGCAATCTCAGCCAGCAATATCATTGTGGAATATTCTACTTCACTCATGCTTCCGTTTTCCGTTGTTCGTCCGGTGTTTCAGAACCTAACACATCATCTGCCTCATCTATCAGCGCCTGAATCTCGTCTTCAGAAATATCATTCGACGACGCTTCTTCAACCTCGTCTGAACCAGTCGCAGGGGACTCTGCCTCAGCAGATTCAGACATACCCTCTTCTGATTCTAGACTATTTTCTTCAGATTTAGAGGAACTTGTGACATTTTCATCAGATTCAACCTCAGAAACTAGCTCAGGGATAGCTTCATCAGGCTCAGCAGTCTCATCATTCGTATCAAGATCCTCATCCGCCAGCGTCTGGATCTCGTTTTCGTCTGTTTTCTCCTGAACTTGAGCCTCAGTATCGATCTCGGCTGTCGACTCTGAATCAGCCTCTGCCTGTGCTACATCTGCTACTGTTTCTGCATCATCTTCCTCAAGATCAGCAACACTCTGCAATTCTTCACTATCTACGTCCGATTGCCCCTGAATTTCCTCTCGGTACTGTGCATCCCCCTCCTCCTGTGGTGCATTTTCATCAGGGTTTAATTCCCCATCAAGTTCAAGGGTATCTAATGCCACCTCGCCATCTGTTTCATCATCATCACTGCTTTCAACATCAAGCTCATCGATGGACTTATTCAGCGCCACATCTTTCGTGAACCATTTGCGGTAAACAAAATAGCCAAAACCAATGACGATCGCATTGCCACCCACTAACCAGGCAATCAGCACGAGCCAGTTTACACCTTCTTCAGATGACTCCTCGACAGGCGCAGTATTTTGCTCTGGATTTACTACTGGCTCGGGAGCAACTTTATCAGTCTCGGTTTCTGCCTCCGCAACAAGAGGCACAGGCGCTTCTACGTAAACTTTTTCCTCAACTATTTTTTCAGGCACTGCAGCGGGCGTTACAGGCGGTGTCCCAATGAGTGTTAACGTCTGACGGCTCACAAATGGTTTACCATTGATCAATTTACCTTTAATCATCAGCTGGACTGGTTGTTGCGCCAACTCCAGTGGAAATTGATGCTGTAGCACATCATTGTCGAGTGCCATTTCGCCATTACCAAGACCATCAGCCTGATAAAATGCCGTAAGCGTTTTCAACTGCACAATCTCTTTCACTGCAGCCGCGGTTACAAGTACGCCTTCAGCTGTTTCCTGTTGCTCTATCTTAACAGGTGAGCCAAGCACCTCGATGGTATGTGTTTTTTTACGCTGAAAGGTTTTTCCATCAACAACAATACTGAGTTCATGCACTCCAGCAACTGAAAGATTATCAACATACTGGCTATAGACACCATCACCTGCCTGGCTATCAGGGGCAAAACCATTGTCTTCCAGAATAGTCAGTGTATGCGTACCATCCGGGACATGCTGACCAATCTTGAATTCAACCAGTTTAAGAAAATCAGGCCGCGTAATTGTTTTGCCATCTTCCTGCAAGGCACTCTGTATAGCGAGTGCTTCACCTGCCAGCAAATTGTTAGGCAACCTGGGCAGCGATAGCTTAAGGTTCGTCACCACCATGACACGGTTATCCGGATCAATGGCAGCATCAATCTTCCACTTACCAGGAGCGGGGTTCTTGAAGGTAATGAGATCAAAGCCCTGTTCACTCAGCCAGTCGACACCAGCGACTTTCTGTTGCTGTGTGTAAACAGCATTTTCAGGCCCCAGCACACGCGTTGCCTGACTATCTGCATTGCGAAACACAAGCAGGGTCATATCCTGAACACTGCCATCAACCAGGAAACGATTCTCATCAAGAGGCAAGGTGTCGGCAGGTGCCGCTTTTTCAAATAGTTTCAAAAATACGCGCTGCAGGACATCGGCATTATCGATCTGTTGATACCAGCCATCCGTCATGACTGCCATCCGCTTCAGTAACTGATGGTCAGTGTTATCAGACAGAGCAATAGTATGCACGGTAACGCCAGCATTCTTCAGATAAGGAAGATATCGATCAAGTATGCGCTGACGTGACTGCTGGTTTACTGCTGGATCCTTAGAAACATCCACCACGCCATCGGTCAACAGTATCAGGTGGCGTGCGTAATTTTCGTCAGGTTTGTTCCAGTCATAGGTACTACGTTTCAGCGCTTCCTCTATATTTGTATACAGGCCACGTGAATGAATACGATCGGCTTCAATGTTTGCCTTTGACTTCCATTGCCTGTCAACCGTGCCCAGTTTGACCTGCATGTTGACATACCTGCCAAATGTCCAGACACCCGAACGTGTTCCATCTGGTATCAGCCCAACGAGCATTTTCAGAGCGGGTCGACGCAGGTTCTGTGGATCGTTCTGCTTCATGCTACCCGAAACATCAATCAAAACACGTAAATCAGTAACCGGGGCCTGGGCCGCAATCGCAGTCGCAGTCGCGCAGCCATAGCACAGCAGGAGTAAAACTCCGACTGTCCTGACTATGCATTGATGTACGATCGCCATTGGGCGCATGTATGTCTCCATTTAATGGATTACATAAAAGATAGGGGATTTTTCAGTTAAAACTTTAACTTAGCAGGAGATTTTTTCAGCCAGGAGGACGATATAAACTCATAATATTTATCGTGGATACGATAATTGACTGAATTTATTAATATTTTTTTATAAATTCACTAAGACTATGGTTTTAAATAAAAAAGGGGATATTTAGACCTTCAGGCCAGGTTTTTTGCCAGGATAACTGCGTCTTCGCGACCATCTATGGCAGGATAATAATTACGACGCAAACCGACCTCATTAAAACCCAGTTTGTGATACAGGCTGATAGCGGCGCTATTTGACGGCCTCACCTCGAGTAGGCAGATATCGGCACTATGGCGCTTGGCGACACCCAGTAAATGGCGTAGCAACGTTTCAGCATGACCATTACGTAGTGCATCACGATGCACACAAACATTCAGTATGTGTGCTTCATTAGCGCCCGTCGACATCACACTATAGGCACACAGTTCAGAATCAACAGTTAACACCCAGCAACAGTAGCCGACTCGTAGGCAGTCACGAAAGATACCTTCTGTCCAGGGGTAGTCATACATATCGTTCTCAATATCCATGACGATATCGAGATCAACAAGCTGCATTGGTCGCAGACTAATACTGGGTTGATTTATAACGGCACTCATAACTCTTAGAGTAAAGCCTGTTTAGCTATCATTCTCAAGTTGTTGTTTTGCCAGACACAGATCCTGCCAGGCCTTGCGCTTATCATGAGGGCTTCTTAACAGGTACGCTGGGTGATAGGTCACAATTAACGGAATTGCTGTCTCAGGTAAGGTATGCACGCGTCCACGTAATTTACCGAGTGGCTGACTCGTACCTAACAAACTCTGTGCCGCAATGCGACCAACGACAAGAATTAGCTTTGGTTGCAACAGGGCTATCTGGCGATGCAGATAAGACAGACACTGTTGTATTTCATCAGAATGCGGATCGCGATTTCCCGGAGGACGACACTTGATCATGTTTGCGATGTAAACCTGCTGTCGCTGTAAATCGAGCGCATTGAGCATCGCCGTGAGTAATAGTCCAGCACTACCAACAAAAGGCTCACCCTGCTTATCTTCTTCCGCTCCCGGTGCCTCACCGATAATCAACCAGTCTGCCTGTTGATTCCCAACACCAAACACGGTTTGCGTACGCGTGCTATGCAAAGCACACTGCTGGCACTGCTGCACCATTGCCTGCAGTTCAGGCCAGTCCAGTGATGCAATTTCACCTGTTGCTGTGGTGCTTACATCCGTTTCGGCGGAAACAGCAGGCTCGATTACTTCTGGTTCAGGCATCACAGCATCACGCGGTACCCATCGCTGAATACCCATTGCTTCAAGATACTGATGCTGTAATGCCTTATCCATATTTAGACATCGGCAACCTGAGGGTGAGCACGCTCACCGGGCTGCAATACTTTATTAAGTGCATTGATATAGGCCTTGGCAGAAGCAATCACAATATCGGTATCAGCACCCTGCCCGTTCACGATACGACCTTCTTTTTTCAGACGTACCGTGACTTCACCCTGTGAATCGGTACCGGTAGTAATATTATTCACCGAGTACAACTGCAGCTCCGACTCGGTATTCATAATCATTTCAATAGCACGAAATGCGGCATCAACCGGACCACCGCCCTGAGAATGTGACTGCTTTTCTTCACCGTCAACCCATAGCGTGATGGAAGCATCTGGCGTCTCACCGGTCTCAGAACATACCTTCAATGCAAGCAGTTTGATACGTTCATTTTCGGCTTCAATACCGGCCTCGGTAACCAGTGCCTGCAGATCATCATCATAGATCTCATGTTTCTTGTCAGCGAGTTCCTTGAAGCGTTTAAACGCACTATTCAGGTCCTCTTCCGATTCAAAATGGATGCCTAACTCCTGCAAACGTGTACGAAATGCATTACGCCCTGAATGTTTACCCAGCACCATGCGATTGGCACTCCAGCCAACATCTTCAGCGCGCATGATTTCGTAAGTCTCGCGACTTTTTAACACGCCATCCTGATGAATACCGGATTCATGTGCAAACGCATTCGCGCCAACAATTGCCTTATTCGGCTGCACCGGAAAACCGGTGATGCCTGACACCAGGCGTGAGCAGGTCACGATCTGTGTGGTGTCCAGATTCGTATCACAGGGAAATACATCCTGACGTGTACGCACTGCCATGACAACTTCTTCTAACGAGGCATTACCCGCACGCTCACCCAGGCCATTAATAGTACATTCCACCTGGCGAGCACCATTCAACACAGCTGACAGTGAATTAGAAACGGCCAGGCCGAGATCATTATGACAATGCACAGAAAAAATCGCCTTATCTGAATTCGGAATACGTTCACGCAGGCCATGAATAAGCTCGCCGAATTGATGTGGCATGCTGTAACCGACCGTATCCGGGATGTTCAATGTGGTCGCACCTGCATCGATCACCGCCTCAAGAATACGACACAGAAAGTCCGGCTCAGAACGCCCGGCATCTTCCGGTGAAAACTCGACGTTGTCGGTATACTGACGCGCACGCTTCACCGCTTTCACCGCCTGCTCAACCACTGCATCGGGTTCCATACGAAGTTTTTCACGCATATGGATCGGCGACGTTGCAATGAAAGTGTGAATTCTAGATGAATTCGCCCCTTTTAATGCTTCACCAGCACGGTCTATGTCTTTATCCAGTGCCCGTGACAGTCCACATACCGTGCTGTCTTTGACGATATCAGCTACTGCCTTGACGGCATCGAAATCACCTGGGCTGGCAATCGGGAAACCGGCCTCAATCACATCCACGCGCATGCGCTCAAGTGCCTTGGCGATACGAATCTTCTCATCCTTCGTCATCGACGCGCCGGGGCTTTGCTCGCCATCACGCAATGTGGTGTCGAAAATTATTAATTTGTCACTCATCGACTTAACTCCAGTCAATATGCGGTTGGTGCCTGTTTATAAGGCTGCTGCTTTATGCAACCGCATCATAATATGTTCATCATCTAATTGGGAAATGCGTGTACCCTCGCCAGGGGATCTTATTGACTGCCTTACGGCAGTAGCAGTCGCAGGCATAGCGATAGCTGCCCAGAAAGGGCATCGAGGATATCGGACTGTATCGCTATGTGTGTCATTGAGAATATGTATTCCTGTAATGGCGCTAACTATAGCGCGAGAATATGCAAGAAACAAGTGTTTAGCTTTCATCTCTATTTAAAACAGTAGCTTAGATGCCTATAGCCAACTCAATGCGAGTCAACATCCAGGCATTACAGTTATTGTGAGTGAATATCTTTTTCAGTTGTATCGCTAGTATGACGACCTTTCTTTTTACGCAGGTTAACCAGAGTCATGACCGGGCCAATCAGGGCATAAATCAGAAAACCAGAGAATAGAATAACCGGAGGGTGAAGGTAGGTCACCGCAAAGATCATACTAACAGCAACCAATGTGACAAAAGGCACCTTACCTTTTAGATCGATATCTTTAAAGCTGTGATAACGAACATTACTCACCATCAGTACACCCGCAAGGAAGGTCAGCATGAATACGGGGATACGCATATCCTGACCTGATAAATCAAAATCCACGCCCAGCCAGACAAGACCGGCAAGTAGTGCCGCTGCAGCAGGACTAGGCAGCCCCTGGAAATAGCGTTTATCTGCAATCCCTACCTGAGTATTAAAACGCGCCAGCCGCAAAGCAGCACCCGCGGTATAAACGAAGGCCGCCAACCAGCCAATCTTTTCCATACTAAACAGCGACCAGTGAAACATCACTAATGCGGGAGCAACACCGAAGGAAACCATATCGGCCATACTGTCATATTCGGCGCCGAATGCACTCTGGGTATTCGTCATTCGGGCAACACGACCATCAATACCGTCCATTAGCATGGCGACAAAGATGGCTATGGCTGCGGCCTCGAATTTGCCATTACTAGCCGCCGTAATGGCATAAAAACCCGCAAATAGCCCTGCTGTGGTAAACAGGTTAGGTAATAAGTAGATACCGCGCTTACGTGGTTTAGTCGTATGTTGATCGTTATCAGGCGTGCTCATGATGTAATAATAACCAAAGTTTACTCAGACGGGCAGTTTTTTATGTATAAAATCTGCCAGTACACTTTCGCCACCAACAACGCGCTGACCATTTTCAACAAGAAGGTACGCATTGGCAGGTACCCAGACCTCAATGTCTGCACCAAAACTGATGTAACTACACGCCTGCCCCTGCCCGATACGCTCGCCAATATTCGTTTTGCACCTTGGCATGCCGGTTAAGCGATGGGGGTAGATCAGCACAACAATGCTGTCTTCCTCATCTGTTTGTATCCACTGCGCAAAATGTGGCCCCTCGCCACCATCACGTTGCTGCCTGTACCACTGTTGTTCCACTTTGCCTTCTATCGGACTGCGCATCGTATACACATCAAAAATACTCATTCTGATATGTATCTTGATCGCTTCTCGATTGATGTAACGATCATAGATTGACGATACTGACTCAACAATACCATCGCAGGGACTGACGATTGCCAGTGGACGAGGCGGAATATGTCGACTGGGATCACGAAACAGATACAGCATCAGGAAAGGGATGGGTAACAAGAACAGGCTGGCAATCAGACCTGCGTAAAAATAAACCGCCACAATGAGCAGCGCGGTAAGAAAAGCGTAGCGCCAGCCGCTACGTGCGATGAGTGAAGCTTTTGCGTTTTCTAACACAAGAAACGCCATATGTTCGGATGCGATAAGTCTCGCATCCGAACAACAGGATTAGTTTTTGCTCTTGTCAACGAGCTGATTAGCCGTAATCCATGGCATCATGCTTCTGAGCTGCTCACCCACTTCTTCAATTGGGTGTTCTGCATTCAAACGACGATGCGCAGTCATTTCAGGATAGTTACTCATGCCTTCAAGAATAAATTTCTTGGCATAGTCACCGGTCTGGATATTGTGTAACGCTTCTTTCATTGCCCAGCGACTTTCATCATTAATGACGCGGGGACCAGTAACATACTCACCATATTCAGCGTTATTAGAAATAGAGTAGTTCATGTTGGCGATACCACCCTGATACATTAGATCAACAATGAGTTTGAGTTCATGCAGGCATTCAAAGTAAGCCATTTCAGGCGCATAACCACCTTCTACCAGTGTTTCAAAGCCGGCCTTAACCAGCTCAACTGCACCACCACACAGAACAGCCTGCTCACCGAACAGATCAGTTTCTGTTTCATCTTTAAAAGTTGTCTCAATGATACCGGTACGACCACCACCAATTGCTGAGGCATAAGACATAGCCACGTCACGCGCATTACCCGTCGCATCCTGGAAAATCGCAATCAGGTCAGGAATACCACCACCATTGACGAATTCATTTCGCACAGTATGGCCCGGTGCCTTAGGGGCAATCATGATAACGTTCAGATCGTTACGTGGAACAACCTGGTTGTAATGAATACTGAAACCATGAGCAAAAGCCAGCGTAGCACCCTGCTTGATGTTTGGTTCAATGACTTCACGGTAGAGCTGCGACTGAAATTCATCAGGCGTCAGAATCATAACCAGATCAGCACCAGCAACCGCTTCCGGTACGTCTTTGACTTCCAGTCCGGCTTCTTTTGCCTTGGCAACTGAGGAAGAACTACCACGTAAGCCAACAACAACATTGACGCCACTGTCTTTTAAATTATTGGCATGTGCATGCCCCTGTGAACCATAACCAATAATGGCAACGTTCATGCCCTTGATGATGCTCAGATCTGCATCTTTATCGTAATAAATCTTCATGACTGCCTCGTCTAAAAAATATAAATTAAAAAAAAGGAAACTGTTTTAAATATGTAAAGAACGGCTACCGCGTGCGATACCGGAAACACCTGAGCGTACTGTTTCAACAATACTTCCTTCATTCAGTGCTTCGATGAAGGCATCATTCTTTTCGCCAGTACCGGTCAATTCAATGGTGTAGGCAACATCGGTGACATCGATGATACGTCCACGAAATATATCAACCAGCCGTTTGATTTCTTCACGCATGGTTGCATCACTGGCACGTACTTTGATTAACATCATCTCTCGTTCAATGTGTGCGCCTTCGGTCAGGTCCATAAGCTTGACCACATCTACCAGCTTGTTTAGCTGTTTGGTGATCTGTTCAATGATTTCATCCGAGCCCGTTGTCACCAGGGTCATGCGTGACAGCGAAGAATCTTCCGTTGGTGCAACGGTAAGTGATTCAATATTGTAGCCACGCGCAGAAAACAGCCCGGCGACACGTGACAAAGCACCTGATTCGTTTTCAATCAGAATAGAAATTATGTGTTGCATATTATGCGAGCTCACGTTCGGATGACAGGTGCATCTCATGGTGCCCCTTGCCCTGTGCAATCATTGGATAGACGTTTTCAGTCTGGTCAGTAATGAAATCGAGGAACACCAACCTGTCTTTAAGCGACATGGCTTCTTTCAGCGCGCCTTCGATATCCGCAGGGTTTTCAATACGAATACCAACATGTCCATAGCTCTCCGCCAGCTTGACGAAATCAGGTAAGGCCTCAAGATACGAATGCGAGTAACGTTTTTCGTAAAAGAATTCCTGCCACTGACGTACCATACCCATGTAACGATTATTCAGATTGATAATCTTGATGGGTAGATCAAACTGTTTACAGGTTGATAGCTCCTGTATACACATCTGGATACTGGCCTCACCAGTAACACAGCAAACGGTATCATCAGGATGTGCCAGTTGCGCACCCATTGCTGCAGGCAGACCAAAGCCCATCGTGCCGAGACCACCGGAATTAATCCAGCGTCGCGGTTTATCGAATTTGTAAAACTGTGCTGCCCACATCTGGTGCTGGCCAACGTCAGAAGTGACAAAGGCATCGCCATTTGTGATATTCCACAATGCTTCGAGTACCGCCTGAGGTTTGATGAGTTTGCTGTCCTTGTCGTAACGCAGGCAATCCATACCACGCCATTCATCTATCTGTGTCCACCAGTCACCCAGCGCTTCCAGATCAGGCTTGCTATCAGACTGTTTGATCAGCTCCATCATCTCATCCAGCACGACAGGAACGGAACCTACAATAGGCACATCAACCTTCACACTCTTGGAAATAGATGCAGGATCAATATCAATATGAATGATTTTCGCATCCGGGCAGAAATGCTCGATCTTGCCGACAACACGATCATCAAAACGCGCACCAATGGCAATCAGCGCATCGCAGTGATGCATCGCCATGTTGGCTTCATAAGTACCGTGCATACCCAGCATGCCGACAAACTGACGATCAGTTGACGGATAAGAACCGAGCCCCATGAGAGTCTGTGTAATAGGGAAGCCCATATGCCGCGTGAAATCGACCAGTTCTTTGGAACCATCACTAAGGACAACACCACCACCGGTATAAATCATCGGACGCTTGGCACCCAGCAGGATATCTACAGCACGACGAATCTGGCGCGCATTACCTTTTACCACCGGGTTGTAAGAACGCATATCAACAGAATCTGGATACGTGTAGTCTGTTTTATCTACCGTAATGTCCTTGGGAATATCAACCACAACCGGTCCAGGACGACCTGTCGTGGCAACATAAAAGGCCTTCTTTAACGTTGCCGCAAGATCCTTAACATCTTTGACGAGGAAATTATGCTTAACACAGGGGCGCGTAATACCAACCGCATCGACTTCCTGAAATGCATCACTACCAATCGCCCAGGTGTGCACCTGGCCGGTAATGATGACCATGGGGATCGAATCCATATAAGCCGTTGCAATGCCGGTCACGGCATTGGTCGCACCAGGACCAGAGGTCACCAGCACCACACCCGGCTTACCGGTTGAACGTGCATAGCCATCGGCTGCATGCGTTGCACCCTGTTCATGGCGCACCAGGATATGCTTTACATCATCTTGCTTGTAAAGCTCGTCATAAATAAAGAGAACTGCACCACCTGGGTAGCCAAATACATATTCGACACCTTCATCCTTGAGAAAGTGGATAAGAATCTCGGCACCGTTTAATTCCACGTAACTAATCTCCACACGCTTTAAAGGGACTGTTCTTGTTCATATCTGTAAAAAAAGCCCGTAAAAACGGGCGCTTTCGGCTCATATGCCCTGTCGATGAGCCAATATGAGAAAGTACTTATAAATAACCACAAGGTCAAGTGATCACACAGAAATTCCACCTGATTTCACAGTTTGTAGCATCCAGAGCCACTGTGGCTTACCAGTCTGCTGATTTAGGGCTATAGTTGCTGTAATTGTTGAATAAACAGGGAGATGTCCATTGCGCGTCCTCGGTAAACTACTCTTTCTCGTCAGCGTGGCTAGTTGCCTGATCTACCAGCCATTATATGCTGCCGTATACAAATGGGTTGATGAAAATGGTGTCACCCAGTACAGCGCTACACCACCGCCCAAGGGCAATTTTAATAAACTCAAGGAACCACCGCCACCCGCCGACGGCACCGCGGATACCGTACGACGACTGGAGCAGCAGAATAAAGCCTTTAGCGAGCGGCGCGGTGAACAACTTAAAGCGAGCAACAAACAGAAGCAGGCACAGGCCAAAGCAGCGCAAAATGTCGAAAAATGCAAAAAGGCCCGCGACAATCTCAGTTATTTCCAGGCCAGGACACGTATTCGTTATCTGGAGGAAGACGGCACGGCGACGTTCCTGTCAGAAGAGCAGCGCCAGCAGCGCATGAAAGGTATCCAGAAACGCATCGACGCCTACTGCAAGTAAGCTGAAACAGTCCCATGCCATTAATGAAACTACAGACCAATATGGAGCTGGATGCCGAACAGCAGGAACGCTTCCTCAAACAGGCCTCAGCAACAACCGCCGAAGCGCTCGGCAAACCAGAAAATTATGTAATGGTTGTGCTGGAGACGCAGCAGTCGATGTCATTTGCTGGTACGACCGATCCACTGGCCTATGTTGAGTTTAAAAGCATTGGTCTACCAGAGGCAAAAACTCCTGCCTTCTCAGATACACTCTGCTCACTAATCCATTCCTCGCTGGATATTGCTAAAAACCGCATCTATATAGAATTCAGTGATGCACCACGCGCCATGTGGGGCTGGGACGGCCGCACTTTCTGATTCTGCCTCACCGCTATCTGCCATGGGTCCACTGACAGGAGCATTCTCGCTCACTCACTGTTAGAATAGCGCCCTGAGGTAAACTGCCATATGAAGACATTTCTACTGTTAATCATTTTTGCACTCATGGTTGCGGGGATTTATTTTCGTGAATTCAATTTGTATGTGCATCTCTTAAAGAGTTGGTTAATGGGTAAGCTGAGGAAAGAATTTGCTGACCACAACAATATTGTCCATACGCTTAAGGCTAAATTTTACTTTGCACATCCTTATGCATCCTGGGAACGCGGCTTGAATGAAAACACCAACGTTTCCACGAGCAACATGAAATCGCGAATTAAGTATATAGCATAATGTACTAATTAATTTTAACTCTGGAAAGTTGAATGAATAGCCAAACAATGAGTTTATCTGATGCCGTTAATATTGCTGCGAAATGCCTTAGCAAAGGAGAATATAAGCAGGTAGAGGAAATTAGTAATCAAATTTTACAAGCTGTACCAGACAATACAGATGCAAAGCACCTATTAGGTATCGTAGCACTACAGAGGGGTGAGTATGATGAAGCTATCAGTAAAATTGAGGAATGTCTGAAGCAGGAGAAATCCAATGCGTCTATGTACAACAACCTGGGAACCGCCTATGAGAAAACAGGAGATTTTAAAAATGCGGTTAAGAACTTTAAAACTGCACTAGAATTAGAAAATAACAATGTCTCGGTACTAAGCAATCTTGGCTCTGCGTATATTAATTTGGGGGAGTTTCAGAAAGCCCTGGATACTACTGAAAAGGCGATAGAGATAGCGCCAAATAATATTAGTGCCTTAATAAATAAAGGTAATGCACTGGTTAAATTAAATCAGTTTGATGAGGCGCTTGCAGTATTGAATAAAGCCCAATGCATAGATCCTAACAACGCACATGTCATGTATAATGTAGGCAACGCATATTTTGAAAAAGAGAACTATGACGACGCTGCAGGTGTATTTAAAAAACTAGTTGAACTCTCGCCGCACGAACCCAAATATCACTTAATGCACGCTGAAGCATTAAAGCACAATGGCAATATTGATGTTGCTAAGAAGATATACAAAAATATTATTGAAGAATATCCAGATTATTTGGATGCCATGGTGAATTTGGGAGTTATATATTTGAATGAGGGTGAAAATGAAAGAGCCAGGGAATACTTTGAAATTGTTCTTGATAAACAGCCTAAATCATATATTGCAGCAATAGCAAGGTATCACTATGGTGTAATTTTGCGAGACGAAGGAAAGTTCGATGAGTCGCAAGCTATTTTTGCTGAAACCCATAAATATGAATTCGCACTTAACCACTTAGAACTTTCTATAAATAGTTTTATTCATGGTAATACGCAAGCTACTAAAGAATTTTTACAGAAATTAAATAAGTCAAAGCGTTTTATTAACACTCCCCTTCATGCAAAAATAATATCTTCATATAGTCTTTTATTATCGAAATTAGTTGATAGGCAATGTTCTGACGAGAGAGCCGAAAGTGACTTACCCTCTCTTTATTGTGTTGGTGAAAGTCATTGTTTACCACCTGCAAATCAGAGAGTGGTTTTTGAAGGCAGTGATTACTGTGTAAATAGCAGAATAATAATGGGTTGTAAGGCATGGAGTCTTGGGAATTTAGAATGTAATACATATAAATCTCAATTCGAGTATATTTTTCAGGATTTACCAGAAGGTTCATTGATAGTACTAATGCCAGGTGAAATTGATTGTCGCTTCGATGAGGGGATTTTACAGTATCACAGAAAGTCATCACTTGATCTTGAGGTCATTATTTCAAAAACTGCTATATCTTATGTTGACTATGTTGTTAGAGTAGCAGAAAAATATAAACATAAAATTATGCTATATGGTGTGCCTGCTCAGGTGCGTGAGGCTCATCTCTTAGAGCGTGAACAAATGCAAGAAGTTGCATATGTAATTGAGAAATTTAATCATGTATTAAGGGAAGAGGCATCAAAAAGAGGCTTAAACTTTCTTGATGTATTTTTACTTACGAATTCAGACAATGGTTTTTCTAATGGAGAGTGGCACTTAGATGGTGTACATATGCAAACTTCTGTATTAGGAATGCTGCTTCAGGAGCAGTAAAAAAACATTTGTCAGTTAATAAAGAACGTGAATTCAATTTGTAAGTGCAACTCTTCAAGAGTTGGTTAGAGGGTAAGCTGAGGTAATCAGTCCTATGAAAACTATTATGTTGCTGATCATTTTTATGTTAATGGTCGCTGGCATTTATTTTTATAACAACCCACAGGAGTGGCGTGAGCTGACAGGTAGTAATCTGCCCGTTGCCGGTAACAAGGTTTACCAGATGTACAAATGGAAGAATAAAGACGGCGTCATACAATACACGCAACAACCTCCTAAAGAAGGCATTGCCTTTGAAAAAGTCGAGCTGGATAGCAGCGTCAATGTGTTGCCGCTACCAGAGAAAATTAAAGAACAATTTGAAGATTAAGTTATAGCATCATGCGAATCAGTCAATTTTTATTAGCCACCCAGAAAGAAACCCCTGCCGACGCCGAGATCGTTAGCCACCAGTTAATGCTACGTGCCGGTATTATCCGCAAGATGGCAGCCGGCCTCTACAACTGGCTACCCATGGGTCTGCGTGTGTTGCGCAAAGTCGAACATATCATTCGCGATGAAATGAATCGCAGTAGCGCGCAGGAAGTGCTGATGCCTGTAACGCAACCCGCCGAACTGTGGGAAGAGTCGGGGCGCTGGGAGCAATATGGCCCTGAATTACTACGCATGAAAGATCGTCATCAGCGCGACTTTTGTCTCGGCCCAACGCATGAAGAAGTCATTACCGATCTAGTCAGGAAAGAAATACGTAGTTACCGTCAACTGCCCGCGAACTTTTATCAAATACAGACCAAGTTTCGTGACGAAATTCGTCCACGTTTTGGCATCATGCGTTCACGCGAATTCATTATGAAAGACGCCTACTCCTTTCACACTGATCAGGATTCGTTAAACGATACCTACCAGGTGATGTATGACACTTACAGCCGCATCTTTACGCGCCTTGGCCTGAGCTTTCGCGCGGTGCATGCTGACACCGGCAATATTGGTGGTGCGGTGTCGCATGAGTTTCATGTGCTCGCTGATTCAGGCGAAGATGCCATTGCCTTCAGTGACAACAGTGACTACGCAGCCAATGTCGAGCTCGCTGAAGCAATACCTGTTGCCGATGCAGCACCTGCTGCCAGTGCCGACATGCAAGTCGTCGACACGCCAAACGTACACACTATTGATGATGTAGCTGGTTTTCTAAAGACTGATGCGACACGGTGCCTGAAAACACTCATCGTTAAAGGCCACGATGATATCCTCGTCGCGTTAGTGCTGCGCGGTGATCATGAACTGAATACCATCAAGGCAGAAAAGCTCGATGCCATCTCTGCGCCACTGACCTTTGCGACAGAAGAAGAAATTCGCGCTGCGATTGGTTGTGGAACTGGTTCAATTGGTCCGGTTGAAGTTGGACTACATATCATCGCCGATCGCGATGCCGCCTGTGTCGCTGACTTCATCTGCGGTGCCAATGAAGATGACAAACACCTCACTGGTGTCAACTGGAACCGTGATGTCACACCTGACATTGTTGCTGACATTCGTAATGTCGTTGCTGGTGATAAGAGCCCGGATGGCAATGGTACACTCGATATTACACGCGGTATTGAAGTTGGCCACATCTTTCAGCTCGGCCAGAAATATTCCGAGGCCATGAACGCCACTGTGCTCAATGAGAATGGCAAAAATGTTGTCATGACCATGGGCTGTTATGGCATCGGTGTCACACGTGTCGTGGCTGCGGCCATTGAGCAAAATCATGATGACAACGGCATCATCTGGCCGGATGCGATCGCACCGTTTCATATTGCGCTGATCCCCATGAACATGCACAAATCACAACGCCTGCGTGACGCCTGTGAAAAACTCTACAGTGAGTTACAAGATGCCGGCTATGACGTACTGTTTTTTGATGGCAAGGAGCGCCCTGGCGTGATGTTTGCCGATGTTGAACTGATTGGTATTCCGCATCGCATTGTTATTGGCGAACGCGGTCTCGATAGCGAAACCCTCGAATACCGTGGACGTCGTGATTCAGACAATACCGATGTGCCGATGGACGACATCATGGAGTTTCTGCAAGAACGTGTTCAAACTTAATCCTGTGATTCAAATACCCTGATGAAATAATAGTTTCTGACTTATCTAGTCAATGCTCTGCTGAACAAACATTATTCTTTTTTTTCAATAACTTACATGATACCTTAACCCTTTTCTGAATATTCACCAATTGTTACAACCAGCTTAGAAATTACTTAAATATTACTCATGTCATGGCTGTAATTGCCGATATTATCCTTAGAAACAGGGACAAGCTGTGTATTTACAGCAATGTTCAGTCTCATTGATAACTCGATCGGGCCGGGCTCATGAATTTCAGAATCAATGATCCACTAGCAAGACATTGTCTGCAGCAGGGAGCGATAACAACTGTTGTGGTGGCGGGGTTTGTTTCATTGGTCTGGTATGCAGTTGTGTATATCCAGTCTGATTGGCTGCAATATCTACTACTGGTCGCTTCCATCAGCGGCATCATTGGCATTTTATATTTTTCTTATAAGCAGCTACGTTCAAAACTCACCGCAATATATCGCCTCATTGAATACCTGGAAAGTCTCAGACAAGGTGATTACGCAGTACGCATGAACGAAGTAAATCGCTTCTTTCCGGAACTCGCCACATCCTTCAATAACATGGCAACAGAAACACAGCGCCGCATTGGGTCTAGTGATCTATATAGAGAGGACACTGAAGGCAAAATTGAAATACTGCTTGATACCGTCAGTCAGGTTGAGCAAGGCGACCTGACCGCAACGCAAATGGTTTTTAGTGGTGATGAAGGGATCGATCAGCTCGCCAATAGCGTGCATCACATGATTAACAGACTCAACGAACTGGTAAGCAATGTCCAGTTATCCGGTATCAAAGTGGCATCATCAGTCACGGAAATAGCAGCGACATCAAAACAACAGGAAGCGACCGTAACCGAGCAGGCTGCAAGTACAAATGAAGTTGTTGCTTCAATAAACGAAATCAACGCCACTGCGAAGAATCTTGCTATCGCCGTTGGAGACGTATTACATCTCACGGAAAATACCGCCACCAACACGGAAGAAAGCCAGACTGCATTAGTCAAAATGGAAGACACCATGATGAAAATGCAATCTGCGACAGAATCGATTAGCTCCAAACTTTCTGTGCTCAGTGAAAAAGCCACCAACATCACAAATGTTATCACGACAATAACCAAGGTTGCCGACCAGACCAACCTGCTGTCACTTAATGCGGCCATTGAGGCTGAAAAGGCGGGTGAATACGGTCTGGGATTTGCGGTTGTTGCAACAGAAATCCGACGTCTTGCCGATCAGACGGCAGTCGCCACCTGGGACATTGAGCAAATGATCAAGGAAATGCAATCTGCTGTCTCAGCAGGTGTTATGGGTATGGATAAATTTACTGAAGAAGTTTCTCGTGGCGTTAGAGAGGTCAGGGATGTTAGTGGTAAGTTAACCCAGGTTATTGAAAGCGTTCAGGAGCTAACTCCTCAATTTGAATCTGTAAATGAAGGAATGCAATCGCAATCACTCGGTGCTGATCAGATCAATGAAAGTATGCTGCAACTCAACGAGGCCGCAAAACAGACCGCTGAATCGCTAGTACAATCAAATGGCTCCATCTCGCAACTAAACGAAGCTGCTAAGAAGTTGAAAGACGGTATCTCAAAATTCCATACCACCTCTTAAAAGCATATTCTGCAAAATAGTGCCGCAGGCACGTATTCACATCATTATATTTACCTGAATCATCTCCCAAACTAAGTACGCATTATATTGATCTATATCATTCAGGTTTTTTCCTGAGCGACCGTTATTAATTATGAAAAATTGTTAACTCGGCGCTATTTCTGAGTGTTTTTATTGGTTATATCAGGATGTCTATAAAATGAAACAGAATCTACCTGTCACTGACAGGGAAAATAAATACCCCGACAGCACCCGCATTGTTTCAACCACTGATCTTAAAGGCATCACGACGTATGCCAATGAGGACTTTATTACTATCAGTGGTTTCGAGCCAGAAGCACTCATTGGCAAGAGTCATAATGTGGTGCGCCACCCTGATATGCCACCCGCAGCCTTTGCCGATTTATGGAGTACAGTTAAAGATGGTAAACCCTGGATGGGGATCGTCAAAAATCGTTGCGAGAATGGTGATTACTACTGGGTAGATGCCTATGTCACACCAATTATGGAAAATGGTCAGGTTCAGGGTTACCAGTCAGTACGCCTGAAGCCTGATGCCAAGCATGTCGACAATGCCACCAGCCTGTATAAAAAACTCTGGAATCCTGCCTCCTCTCTGTCATCGCTTGTTAACAAGTTAAAGCCAAAACTGACAGGGAAGATCTTTAATGTTGGTTTACTTGCTATAGCCAGTGGCTTGCTGACCGGTTCGCTCGCTGGTGGAAAGTTTGATACAGCAACCATAATAGCCACACTGACAATGCTTGCCGTCACAGGCCTTGGTGCCTGGATTGTTGCCCGCCCCTGGATGCATGCAGCACAGAAAACGAAACACATTTTTGAAAACGCTGTAGCACAGCAGGTCTATACTGGCCGAGCCGATGAACTCGGGCAGTTACAACTGGTCATTCAAATGCAGCGTTCACAGCTTGAGACTGTGGTCTGGCGCATAAGTGATGCCAATAAACAGCTTGATAGTGCCTCTGCCCACACCCAGGAAGCCGCACAGCAGACGTCCATTGACATGCAGAGTCAGACGGCCGAGGTTGAACAGGTCGCCACTGCGATGAATGAAATGACTGCCACGGTGCAAGAAGTCGCCACCAATGCAGCCCTCTCGGCAGAAGCCACCAGTAATGCTGACCAGGAAGTACAGAATGGCAAGCGCGTAGTTGATGCCACCATTGATGGTATTAACCAGCTGGCCAGACAGGTTGAACAGGCCGGTGATGTCATAGCAAAATTGGCCAATGACAGCGATCAGATCGGTAGTGTTGTTGATGTGATTCGTGGTATTGCCGAGCAGACCAATCTGTTAGCACTTAATGCGGCTATCGAGGCGGCACGCGCGGGTGAACAGGGTCGCGGATTTGCTGTCGTTGCAGATGAGGTGCGTACACTTGCGAGTCGCACACAGGAATCCACCAACGAGATTCAGCAGATGATTGAAGCACTGCAATCATCTGCCAAGCAAGCCAGTAGCGTAATGAAACAGGGGCTGGAGTCTGCACACAGCAGTGTTGATACAGCAAGCAAGGCCGGCACATCACTGGAAAGTATTACCCAGGCTGTTGAGACCATCACCCAGATGAGCTCACAGATTGCCACGGCAGCTGAAGAACAAAGCGCTGTTTCCGAAGAGATCAATCGCAATATTGTGAATATTAATATGGCGGCAGAAAAAACACTGGGCACATCAAATGCAAGCAGAGAGGCCAGCGCAAATCTGGCGGCAGAAATTCAGCGGCTGCATACGGTGGTGAAGCAGTTTGGAATATGAGCTAATCCCCAGGCTGGCTATTTCTCACATCACGAATATGTTTACATGTACGAACATATAATAAAATATACCAAATCTGGAACGGTATAATCTCTATGGGAGAACTTTGCAGGCTCTCTTCTTCATTTACCATAATACTGTAGTAAAAAAAGAGCAGAAGAAACAAAGGCACTAACAATGCGAGAAATCGTATCGATACAACAAAGTTAATACTGAAGAACTTACCTAGAAAATCATTCCCCTGGCTTCCCCCATTCATTTTATAGGCATAAAAGGTACCTACTATGGGGATGATAATATTTGTAATAGAATTTATGTTGTCCCATATATTAAATTCTTCTACAGAAAGAACAGAAATATACGTTAAGGCCTCAATCATAATGACGCTTAGTGATATATAAATAAAAGCGTATATAAAGCGATCTTTTTCTGAAAACTTAGGGGTAATAATATCTTGCTTAAGATTTTCTATCTTCCAGAAATACATAGTCATTCCCTTTTGTGTATTATTAAAAATCAGTATCGCACACCAAACGGCATATCAACATCTTTCGCATCAACACAGTCACTGACATCAAGCTGTGTCACGACCGCCATGTCGGGCCCTTGCCATAACCATTCTTCAAGTCGATCTAATAGCGCGTCATCACCCGCGGCGACGAGTTCAACATTGCTATTTGGAAGATTACGCACCCAACCAGCAAGATTGAGCTGTTGCGCTTTTCTTTGCGTTGATGCCCGGTAAAATACGCCCTGCACTCTACCGCTAACGATAAAATGGCGGCATGCCATCAGGGTAGTGAGATAGTCACCGTCTCACCAGCCACAACCCCAGCAGACACATCTGGTGAAAACACCACATCGATGCTAAAGCCATTGCTGCCCGGTTGTTGACCCGTTATACGTACATCACCACGGTACTGTTTACCCGCATAAGTCACATTAAGCTGGTTTGTATTTTTAGCGCGGCCTAGTTGCTGCTCGTTAACTACCGCGCGAGCGATCACTTTTTCAGTGCCAGCAAGCACGTATAGTGGTTCGGCCTGCAGACGTGTGACCACGGTATCACCCTGACTGACATTACGCTGGACGATAAGACCATTGAATGGCGCCCGAAGAATACTTTTGCTTTGTGCATAGTTGGCCTGATCGAGGGCAGTATTTGCCCTTTGTAGATCTGCTTCGGCTGTTTTCTGATTAATGATGGTAACCTCGAGATCATGCTGACTCAGCATTGTTGCATCATACATTTCCTGGTTACGCGCCAGTTCTTTTTCTGCCTCGTTACGAATGACCGTATGTTTTGCCACATCAGCCTTTGCAGATTTCACTGTGGTGTTAAATGGCACCTGGTCCAGTTTCAGCAACACGTCTCCAGCCTTGACCTGACTACCGACATCAACATTGATTGATGCTACTACACCGGACACGGGTGTTGTTAGCCTGGCCAGATCATGCCAGACGATGCGCGCATTGATGTCTTCCGCAATAGAAACCGCTGGCATCAGAATGACTGACAAAAAGGCAGCAAGGGTCTTCAATACTTTTGTCATTTTGGTGGTACCTTCTTCGTGGAATCAGTACTAATAGGGTCTTTACCGAGCATGGCGTCGAGCCTTGCCCATGCCAGCTCTGTCGCATAGCGTATACGCGCATGCTGCAACTGGGCATCTGTGATCTGTGTCATGGCATTACCCAGATCCGCCTGCAGTTCCAGCTCATATTTTAGACGACGATCATCAAGATTCAGTTCTGTGAATTCAATCAGCTTGTCGACACGTTGGCGCTCAATGCGTAGACGATCCAGCTCAAGCCACTGTGTTAAGACCTGTTCGCGCAGATCATATTCTTTCTGTCGCACCACGGCCTGCCAGCGATGCACTGCGGATAACTGTTTCGCGACATTGGCGCGGGTACTGCCACCATCGGTCAATGGAATCTCCAAGGTAATACCAATACGTGCACGATCACTACTGCCAACTTCTCTGGTGCGACTCTGTGCACTCGCTTCACCAATCAAGGTTGGATTATCACCAGCACGTGCGGCACGTAATTGCTCACGAGCCGCTTCCAGTCTGGAGCGTGCTTCACGTATTTCAAAATTATTATCTACCGCTTGCTGGAGTAAATCTTCGTAACTCGGGATTTTACGTTTCTCTGAACGCAATACAGGTTCAGACAATGTTGCTGGTAACTGCTTAGGTACGTTCATAGCTAATGCCAGTCGCGCACGTGCAGCACGCTGACGTGCCTGGCTAGCATTGAGCTTGACACGCTGCTGCTGAAACCGACTCTCCAGCTCCAGCACTTCCAGTTCGGTCGCCTGACCCAGGCGCTGACGTTCCTGGCGGCGATCAAAACGAATAAAATCAATAGCGATGGCTTCGTTATCACGCAGAAATTCAAGATCGGCAAGCAGCACGTCAAAAAACCGCCCCATAATCTCGATCTGTCTGGCGTACTTTGTCTGCTGAAAAGCCAGACGACTTCCCTGTATCGATGCATCAGCACTGGCCAACGCGGCATCAGAACGACCAAAGTCATACAGGTTCTTGCGAGCAATCAGGCTAACCGAATGATCACCATTATCCTGATCGCGTGAAAAGGAAGCGGGATCAACAAAATTGCTACTGGCAATAATGGAAGCCTTGATGCCATTATCGGCCTCAGCCTGCTGACGGTCCGCTAATGCAGAATCCAGCTGGGCACGGGCAATAGCGATGTCGGGATGCGCCTGCTCGGCGTACTGTAATGCGATATCGAGTGTTAGCGGTTCAGGTAAGGCCACCTGTGACGGTTTTTTTTCTTCCGCCGTTGAAGCATTCATTAGCAAAACCGCCAGAGCAGCGGTTAGTAAGGTATACCTGAATTTGGACACAGTCTCTTATTTTGATTTTTGACGTTTATATTTACTGAAGCGCGTATTTTTGTATTCGCCATCAGCTACATATTGACCAAGCAGCATAAATTCATCTATCGATGATGTCTTGCCTGTGTGTCGCGCAATACGCTTACCGCTCAGGTCATAAAAGGCAAACACCGGGGTTGCCCTAACGCGATTAAGTTTAAAGGCAAAGTCTTTTTCTTTCATTACCTCGCCCTTAAAAGTGGTGATTTCGATGTCACCCTCGATATCTACTGGAAAAATAAGGAAGTTATCGCGAAAATACTTCTGTACACGAGGCTGATTCAACACCTTTTGCTTCATGTAGTGGCAATACGGACACTCATCCATTTCAAAAAACAGCAGGATGCCTTTCTTGCCTTCATCCTTGGCTGTTTGCAGCTCTTCACTGAAGTCACCAAATGTGGTGTTAAAGAAAAACTTGGTTGGGTCGCGTGGTACCTCTGCCGTGGCGGAGACACCCTGCATGGCAGGAAAGAACAGAGAACACACTAATCCAAAAATCGCGATTTTTCGTTTCAACATGACAACATCACTCTCCAGCTAGAAAATCAAATGCTCATTGTGTCTGTATTATACTGCGAGCCTATAAAATAATTTGTAAATTAGTTTTTCGCCTGCTGTGCAATAAAGGCCTCAATCATTGCCCCGGTCACCTCGCCAACATTACGCGCGATCACCTTGCCCTCTGGCGATACCAGAAAGGTGGTGGGTAATGCAGGCACCGGGCCAAACGGCGTATCCGTACCACTATTACCTAGCAATATTGGGTAACTAATAAAGTATGTATCGGTAAAATCTTTAAGCTTTTCAATATTTGGCTTTTCGGTATTTACGCCGAGTACGACAGCGGTCTTATCCTTGTGCTTGTCATGAAATTCGACCAGATCAGGGATTTCTTTCAAACAGGGTGGGCACCAGGTCGCCCAGTAATTCACCACTACCCACTTGCCTCGATACTCGGATAGTTTGACGGTCTTGCCATCCAGATCTTTCCAGCTGGCTTCAGCAGCCTGAGCGGTCGGTATTGCGCTAAATAGCAGGCCAAGGCTCACCAGCGCACTCATTAAGAATCGATTTAGATACCACATTATTCCCTTCTCCTTACCTGTTCCGGGGTAAAACTGGTCAGAAAATGCTCATGAGCCCGACCATGGTCTGCGTTATACTCTGTTTCCTAATGAAATCAGGGCCTGCTGAATACGCCCTAAAATACGACCAGAGAACAGATGTGATGGCAGATATTAACAATTTTCGTATAGAAATAGACAGTCTGGGGGAATTAAAGGTTCCTGCCGATGCCTGGTATGGCATCCAAACTACTCGTGCTATTGATAATTTTCCGATCAGTGGGCGATGTCCCGATGCTGATTTTGTGCGTGCCCATATCCAGGTTAAGCGTGCAGCGGCTATCGCCAACCAGCAGCCCAGCTGGCTGGAACAGACCTCTGCTGACGCGATTGTCGCCGCCTGTGATCGGGTTCTGAACGGCGAATTCATGGATCAGTTTGTGGTGGATCGCTTCCAGGCCGGTGCCGGCACCAGCCACAACATGAATAGCAACGAGGTCGTGGCGAATATCGCCAATGTTGCCCTTGGTGGTGAAAAAGGGGTCTACGACCCCATCAACCCCAATGATCACGTCAATATGGGGCAATCCACCAATGACACTATCCCCACCGCGATTCGTCTTGCCGCGTTAGCCAAATTGCCACGCCTGCTGGATGCGGTTGAAACCATGGCCAGCGAATACGAACGCATTGGGAACGCAGAGCGCGATACGGTGAAAAGCGCACGCACACACCTGCAGGACGCAGTACCAACCACACTAGGACGCGAGTTCAATGCCTATGCCACAACCCTGCGACGTTGTGCCAGTCGTATCGAGAGCTGCCGCGATCCGCTATGTGAAATTGGCCTGGGTGGTTCCGCTGCCGGGACTGCCCTGAATACCTCACCCGATTATGTCGTCAATGTTGCCAAAGAACTCGCCACATTAACGGGCGAAAACATTCGTCCGCATGATGATCTCGCAGCACAAATGCAATCCATGCATGATGTCGCCAGTCTGTCAGGAGCGATTCGCAGCCTGACACTGGAACTCACTCGCATCAGCAATGATATGCGGCTACTGGCTTCGGGCCCCCGTACCGGTCTGGGAGAGATTCAGCTACCGCCTGTGCAACCCGGTTCCAGCATCATGCCAGGCAAGGTCAACCCGGTTATGTTCGAAATGCTTAACCAGGTCTGTTACCAGGTGCTCGGTCAGGATCAGGCCATCAGCTATATGACCCAGGCTGGTCAGCTGGAACTTAATGTGATGATGCCAGCGATGGGATCTGCACTGTTTGATGCCATGGACTGGTTAACCAATGCGATGAATGCTGCCACTGAGAAAAACCTCAAGGGCCTGAAGATCGATCGTGAACGTTGTGCTGAATTTCTGCACGCCAGTGTCGGTCTGGCAACGTTATTAAACACACATATTGGCTATGCTGCCGCAGCCAAGGTCGCCAAAGAATCTGAGCAATCCGGCAGACCGGTGCGCGACATTGTCGCTGCACAAGACCTCATGGATGCGGACACATTTGATGCGCTGGTATTAAAGGCTGCCCGTGACGGCATTGTTGAATAATCATAACGAGACCATCAATGAGAATTTTTCATAACCCACGATGTAGTAAAAGTCGCAGTACACTGGCACTGATAGAAGAAGCAGGTCAGGACGTCGATGTCGTCAAATACCTCGACACACCACCGAGTGCAGAGGAACTAAGCGAAGTGCTATCACTGTTAAGCATGACGCCCCGTGATCTTATGCGTAAACATGAAGCACCTTATAAAGATAACAATCTTGACGATAATTCACTGAGTGATGCCGAACTCATACAATGTATGGTGGACAATCCCATTCTGATAGAGAGACCCATCGTTATCAGTAACGGAAAAGCGGTCATCGGCCGGCCACCCGAACTTGTCAAGGAATTGTTCTAATGTCTGAGATACTTGTACTGTTTTATAGTCAGCATGGTGCTACGCAGCAGATGGCAAAGCTGATTGCCCGCGGTGTAGAAGAGGTTGAAGGTATGCAGGCCTGTTTACGCACCGTACCCAAAGTCTCAACAGTGTGTGAAGCCACTGAAGATGCCATCCCGGATAGTGGCGCACCCTATGTCAGTCATGATGATCTCGAACGCTGTAGCGGACTGGCACTCGGCAGCCCAACACGTTTTGGCAACATGGCTGCCCCATTGAAATATTTTATCGACAGCACCAGTGGCCTGTGGTTATCCGGTGCACTATCTGGCAAACCTGCTGCCGTGTTTACCTCCACCTCAAGCCTGCATGGTGGTCAGGAAACCACCCTGATGAGCATGATGCTACCGCTAATGCACCATGGCATGTTGATGCTCGGCCTGCCCTATTCTGAAACAGAATTATTGAGCACAACAACTGGTGGCACACCCTATGGAGCAAGCCACGTCGCCGGCACAAAGAATGATAAGGCCATCAGTGGCGATGAACATAAATTATGTATCGCGCTTGGGCGTCGCCTGGCCACAACGGCGAAACAACTTGATGCAAAATAAAAAACAGCTTGCACGCATAGCAACACTGACTGGTTACTTCGGCCTGTTAGGATTTCTTATGCTGTGGCTGACAGTACTGTCACCCTCTGAAAAGTTGCCGGTTGCTCTGACTCTGCTGGTAATGGTCACGCCGCTACTGTTTCCACTCCGCGGTATTCTAAATGGCCGCGCCTATACCCATGCATGGGCCAGCATGTTATCACTGGGTTACTTTACGTTAGCAGTAGGTATGATTGCCGGCGAAGCTGATGAAAGGATCTACGGTATCATTCAGCTAATACTCAGCCTGTTAATGTTTCTCGGATGCATGATGTTTGCACGCTATCAGGGAAAAGAAGACAAACTCAAACAGGAACAAGAACACTGACAGAAAAAATATTTCCGCAGGATCTATTCCCCACGCCCGAACTGTTCGTGCTGCATATCAACGCTCAGCAGGACACCGCTGACATCGTTACGCTAACGCGTGACAATTACTCGCGCTCCACCTTTCTTGATGACCGACTCGATCATGCTACGGATATCACCAGCGTGTCATTGTCGGAACTAAAAACAGCGGCAAACCAGCATCTACCCCCCAGACAGATGGGATTTATTTTTCATATAGCCTTCTGTGGTTCGACCTTACTATCACGTTGCCTGGATCAGCCAGGCATTTGCTTGCCCTATAAGGAACCCGCTATTTTACATGCCCTGTCACATTACAAACGCAGTCTTGAAGAGCAGGGGTATGACATTGATGTGAATGAACAGCTATCACTATGTCTGGCGTTACTTGGTCGCACTTTCTCTGCAACAGAAATACCCGTGATTAAACCGTCTGACACCTGCAATAACATGATTGGCCCGTTCATATCACATCACCCGGACAATGCAGGCCTGCTGCTATATCGCAATCTGAGGCCCTATGCACTCTCCATGCTGGAACACCCGTCGCGACGAGGTTTCATGCGTCAATGTCTGGATAGAGGCCGCATGGATCTCAAGCGCCTTGGTATTCTGCAGGAAGTTGATACCAGCACATTGAATGATGCACAGACCGCTGCCTACCTGTGGTTAAGCCAACTGTATCTTTATCAATACTGGCTACTGCAACCTGAACTTAATCTACGTTCACTCAATGCTGAAGAATTTTACCATCAACCTGATAACACGTTGCAACACGTCGCGGAACTTTTTCGCCTCAATCTTACTCAACAGGATATTACTGCGATAATGTCGAGCGGCATTATGGACCGGGATGCAAAAGACAGCATGAGTGACAGTAGCTTCCAGTCGCGCGCCGCAATGAAAAAACGTATAGCAGAAGACATTGCGGATGAGCTGGACGAATGCGAGGCATGGGTGAAACCGTATATTGAAAAATACCCGCTCGACTACCCTCTCCCGCGTAACCTGTTAAAATCGAAAAGTAACTAAAAGGCGGACGCATGAAGAACCCGTATAATATTGGCAAGATTGGTATGTTGAGTGTTGCTCTGGGAAGCATCGGCTTATCCTCACTACCGACTTCTGTTTATGCAGAAGAACTGCCTGCAAGCTGCCAGAAGGCACAGTTTGATGCCTGGAAATGCTACTGGCTTGAAGGCAAGATTACCGAAAACATGTGTGGCAGTATCATGGCGCCGGACATCCCGCGCATACAGTCATCCGCCGAGGATGGTAACTATGCGGCAGCCTATCGGCTTGGACAGTTGTATGCCGCGGCGACCTGGGGAGTAGAGCGTGACTACAGCAAAGCGCTCCAGTGGCTGAAAGTATCGGCAGAGGGCGGTCACCGTGATGGTCAGATTGAACTGGCAAAGATGTACCGCCTGGGTAGAGGTGCAGAGGTTGATCTGAATAAAGCGATTCACTGGTACAAACAGTCGATCAGTAATGGTCCCTATCGCGGCATTGAAAAACAGATTAAGATTCTTGAACAACAATTATCACAACAATAAAACAATTGAGCACTCAGCAACTCAGCTTTAGGCCCATGCCACTAATAATCTGGCACGTCATTGCCCTGCTACTTGCTATTAGCTGGTGGTTTCCGGAAACGCTGACGCGTGAGTTCTGGAATGGCATCGATAACACCTTCTTTTTCTCACTCAATGGTTCACTTGCTGAGGGTGGTGGCTGGGCAAAAATGTGGGCCATTGCCAACCATCGACTGTTTGATGCCTGCTCTGCCTTGACTATGCTAATACTATACGGGCATTACGCCCTGCGCGAGAATGCGACTCATCTGGTACAACGCACAGCACTGTTCATGTGGCTCATCATTATTAGTCTACTTGTTGTGCAAACAGGCAAAACCTTTCTTGAGATCGATCGCTTCAGCCCCAGCAAGGTGTTGCAACCGGCTTATCTACTCACAGAGCTGTTCCCAGGCATCGATGCCAAGGACAAATCCAGCCATAGTTTTCCTGCCGATCACACTACGGTACTACTGCTGTGGACAGGCTTTTTATGGGTATTTGCAGGCTGGCGTTATGGAATCATTATGGCGATTGCAGCCATCGTTTTTTCATTACCGCGGCTCGTTTCCGGTGCACACTGGCTAACTGACAGCATCATTGGTGCAGGCATACTTGTGTTGCCAGCGCTGGCGTGGTGCTTTTTCTCGCCACTCTGCCGCTATGGTGAAAACTGGATGCAGCGTCCCGCACAGTGGTTAGTCCGACTAGTCACGCCCGTATTAACGACTCGCAGGCTGTTGAGATAAGAAATCACTGACAAAAGGAATCGTCAGGCGTCGTTGCTGCGCAAGTGAATGACTGTCTAGTTCATCAAGCAAACGAACCAGATCTGTCAGCTCTCTGGAACAATGTCGTAGCAGATAACGCGCCACCTCATCAGGCAATTCCAGGCCTCGCTGACTCGCAGTTTGCTGCATGATGCGCTGCTTCATCTCATCATCGGGTAACTGCAAGCCAAAGACAACTCCCCAGCTCAGTCGTGAACACAGATCGGCAAGCTGACATGACAATGCCTGTGGCTTTTGTTCGCCAGTAATCAGTAAAAAAACACCTTGTTCACGCAACTGATTAAATAAATGAAACAAGGCTTCTTCCCAGTCAGGCATACCGACAATACAGTGCACATCATCGATGCATACCATTTGCATGCTATCCCACCCCTGTAACATCGCCGGTGATAATTCAGCGTGGCGTTGCAAGGGTAAGTACACTGTCGACATCCCTTGCTCACGCGCCGTATGACAGACTGCATTTAACAAATGCGTTTTGCCTGCACCTGCTGCACCCGCAATATATAGAAACTCATCCCCACAGCCGATCGCAAATTGCTCTAGTGCCGCAACTACTTGTTCATTTTTCGTAACAAGAAAACTGGAGAAGGTTGCGCTATCACGCAAACGAATATCGAGCGGTAGCTGAACAGGCATAGTGTACTAGTCAGATTCAGCGACCGTATTTTGCTCGGCATAGAGCGTGCTATTGAGGTATTGCTCATGCAGGTAACGCAAAATAACTGCAACGATAGCAGCAACCGGTAGCGCCAGTAGCACACCAACAAAACCAAATAACTGCCCAAAAGCGAGTACGGCAAAAATCACCGCCACCGGATGTAGACCAATGCGATCCCCGACCAGCATCGGTGTTAACAACATGCTTTCGAGTAACTGTCCGAAACCAAATACGATCGCCACGTAAACCAGGTGTGTAATATCCTGATACTGAAATACGGCAGCCGTGCCCGCCAGGGCAAGACCGATGATAAGACCAAGATATGGTACAAAGCTTACAATGCCCGCGATTAATCCGATTAATAAGGCATACTTTATTCCCGCCAGCCACAGGCCAATGCTATAAACGCTACCAAGTGACAGCATAACGAGAATCTGACCACGTAGGAAAGCACCAAGCACTTCATCAGACTGGCGTGCCAGTTTCACAATCACCGGTTCAATGGAACGCGGAATCAGCTCGTGAATACGGGCAACAAAAATATCCCAGTCACGCAATAGATAAAAAGCCACCACGGGGATCAGCACCAGGTTGGCAAGCAGCCCCATAATCGCCAGGCCAGATCGTGTCACTGATCCCATCACTGACATCGCAAATGTACCTGCCTGCTTTGCATGCGACTGCAAGCTTTCTTTAATGGACTGAATATCCATCAGCTGCATATCAAGGCCAAACTGCTGCTCCACCCAGGGTAATACTGATTTCTGCAAGGTATCGAAGTACCCGGGAAGATTAGAAGCCAGTTGAATAATTTGCTTTTGCAGCAGTGGTATCATGATCAGCAGCAACAGTAACGCGATACTGGTTAACACGACAAACACGATCGTAACGCCCGCAGTACGTGATATCTTACGCTCTTCAAGCTTGTCGACCAGTGGATCCGCAATGTAGGCCAGTAATGCCGCCACAATAAAAGGTGTTAACACTGGCGCCAGAAGGTAGATCAATACGCCGGTAAGAATAGCTATAGCAAGCCAGAAACCTCGTGACTGAGTCATAACGACTGTCCTTTTCGCTGTTGATGTATCGCCCAGGCGCGTCGGCCCCAGATGACTATATAACTAACCCCACTGATGACGGTAGTCATCAATACACTAAGAATAAGTATATCAAGTACAGCTTCGGGTAAGGCATTAAATGCTGCATTAAACACGACCAGGATAACAAGCATGATTTGCATGAAGGTATTAATCTTGCTGATTAGCATCGGTTCAGCATGGAAACGCTCGAATCGATAATGATATAACATACCGCCCGCAACAATAATAACATCACGTAACACGACGACGATAACCAGCCACACAGGTATCAATGCAATAAATGCCAACGTGATATAACAACATACCTGAAGTAATTTATCGGCAAGTGGATCAAGAATACCGCCCAGTCGCGTCATCCAGTTAAAACGTCGGGCAATATAGCCATCTACAGCATCGCTTATCCCGGCGATGGCAAACAAAATCAATGCATATAAAAACTGCTGTTGTAGCAACATGTAAATGACTGGTATGACCAGTACGATTCTAAACGCAGAAATAAGATTGGGAATGTCGCGGGCTTTCACTGTATGAAGCGATAGGTTAAAACCTGTGTTTGCGGAACGCCGGTCGCTTGCGCAGGATTGGTATTCCCTGTTACTCCCACGCCCACAGCGGCAGTCTCAACTCGCACAAGTGGTTTAATATTACTCAGCTCAAGCGCCTGTTGAAAATCCTCATCAGTGCCTTTTAGTTTTAGTGAAAACATCGCCGTGTTTGCCTGTAGCTGCAATAACTCCAGCGTCTCAACAGGCTCGAGCTTGCGTACGAAACGTTCTACCACCGCATAATCACTGGCTGACTGCAGATCGGTAATCTTGATCTGTAGCTGGCTTACACCAATGTCGGCTGCCCGCACATACAGGCTCGCTAGCGTATCGGTTGCCGTATTTACCCCGATTTCCAGAAGCTCATCAATATTACCGGCGGACTGCCAGTTGCTATTGCCGCTCTCGGTAAGTAACTCCCAGCGCGCATCCCAGAAATCATCGCTACGATTCAATAAGCGTCCGACCAGTATCGACTGCACCTCATAACGTACTGATGCTGCCTGGATACGATCCTGAAACCCGGCCCAAACGTCAGCAAAACTGATTCGCGTCTGATCTTCTAAATCCAGCAGCGGCCATAGTAACGGCATACCTCGCAGCTCAGCAGCTTTTGATAAACGGGCCTGTAAGTCTGCCTGTTGGTTCTCACTGACAATACCTCGCTCGCCCTGCGTATCATAGGCAATCCACACCAGCGTGGCTGGTCGCGCACGCCCCCAGACCGGAATGCTCAGGCCCTGTAATGCACTACCGAGGCGAGTATCTGAAAACTGAACTCGCAGGATGGTTTCTGAGGTGGCTGGTAGCGGTGCGGGCGCATCAATGGCAGGTGGCAATGCCCTGGACTGATAGCGGTACTGCACAACATAGCGGTTGGCCTGCTTCAGCAAATTAGGTATGCCGGGCGTCAGAGTAATTTGCGCATTACCCGATACCTTGACGAGCACTCGTACCAGTGCCCGTTTGATAGCCTGTTTTCTTTCATCGATACTCTGGTTCACGACCGGAATTTCTGCGCTATACAGATCGGTGAGTTCTACTGCCTGGGCAACAGGTAACAGGCAAAACCACATACCGACAAACAAAAATCCGCGTAAACCACGCATACATCTATTCATAGCGCGTCATTCTGACATATCCCAACGCATCTGGCACCTTGCGTCTGCTAGAAAATCCACTGTGTAACAGTTACATAGCGTAAGCCCGCTGGATATTTCATGAAAATGATGAAAAAACAGACTGTTTGCTATCTTTCGGGCGCACTTATAACATGTGCTCCAGTTTGACTGAGGAGACCCAGGTGGAACAAGACAGCAACAAACCCTCATTAAGTTATCGTGACGCAGGCGTTGATATTGAGGCTGGTAACAGCCTGGTGGAACGCATTAAACCGCATGCCGCACGCACCATGCGCCCCGGTGTCATGGCCAATCTTGGCGGCTTTGGCGCCTTATTTGAGATACCTGAAGGTTATCAAAAACCGGTACTGGTATCGGCAACGGATGGTGTCGGCACCAAGCTGAAGCTGGCCATGTTACTGAGCAGGCATGACACCATCGGCATCGACCTGGTGGCCATGTGTGTTAACGATCTTATTGTGCAAGGCGCTGAACCGCTGTTCTTTCTTGATTATTACGCCACGGGCAAGCTGGATACCGATGTTGCAACAGATGTAATAAAAGGTATTGCCGATGGCTGCGAACTCTCTGGCAGCGCCCTTGTTGGTGGCGAGACAGCCGAAATGCCTGGAATGTACGACGATGAAGACTATGATCTCGCTGGCTTCTCCGTCGGAGTCGTCGAGAAATCACGAATCATTGATGGCTCAAACGTCAAAGCCGGAGACGTCCTGATTGGCCTGGCCTCGTCTGGCCCACATTCAAATGGCTATTCTTTAATTCGCAAGATTATTGAAGTACAGCATGTTGATGTGCAGCAGGATTTTAATGGTCGCCCTCTTGGCGAGGTACTGCTGACGCCAACACGCATCTATGTCAAACCCGTGCTAAAGGTGCTGGAACAGCACCGCATCAACGCCCTTGCGCATATCACCGGTGGCGGCCTGCAGGAAAATATCCCGCGCGTACTACCGCACGACTGTATTGCCGTTATTGATACGAATAGCTGGGAGATTCCCCCCATTTTTCGCTGGCTACAGGAACAGGGTAATGTTGCGAGTAATGAGATGTATCGCACCTTTAACTGTGGTGTCGGTATGATACTCGCTGTCGATAAAGCTGATGCCGACGCTGTCATGAAGGTTTTTGCTGAGCTGCAGGAGCATTCATGGGTCATTGGTGAAGTTGCTTCACGCCAGGGTGATGAGGCACAGGTAAAACTACAGGAATAATGTCGTCAGTTAGACATTTTTCCCCAATGCCACAAACATGAATCACAGCACGCCATTACCCGTTGTTATTCTGATATCAGGTCGCGGTAGCAACATGCAGGCTATCCATCAGGCCATGCTCGACAATGACCTGCCAATCGACATTAAGGCGATTATTACTAACGAAGCCACCGCTGCCGGGCTGGATTACGCCATCGATGCTGGCATCACCAGCGAGATTGTTTCGCATAAAGATTTTTCCAGCCGAGAAGACTTTGATGCAACACTGATGCAGACGATTGATCGTTACCAGCCAGCTCTGGTAATCCTCGCAGGTTTTATGCGCATACTAACAACAGCTTTTGTTGAACATTACCTGGGTAAACTGATAAATATCCACCCCGCCCTGTTGCCCGCTTTTCCTGGCCTGAATACCCATGCACGTGCTCTCGAAGCCGGCGTCAAAGAACATGGCACGAGCGTGCATTATGTCACCCCTGAAGTCGATGGTGGACCTGTCATTCTGCAGGCGCGTGTTGCCGTGCACCAGGATGATACGGCTGAGCTTCTACAGAAACGGGTACTTGAACAGGAGCATGTGATTTATCCACTGGCCATTCGGCTGATTGCTGAAGGACACGTGACTTTTGCGAATAATCATGCCTATTATGATAATGAACTGCTTGGCGCAAAGGGTGTCAACTTGGAAGTGTAATCAGAGCATAACCATCGTCATGGCAACTATTTCTCACTACAGACAACGCTATCATTACTTATTCTGGCTAATCACAGCCTGTCTGTTATCCCATGCTACAACAGTGGCAGCAGCCGACCCGCTGAGCCCTTTCCGAGCGAAATACGAGGTCGCGCGTGATGATATTGCCATTGGATCGTTGAGTTACCGCCTTACGCAGATCAGTAACAATACCTATCAGTACGAATCAATTAAGAAGCCTAATGGCTTCGTATCCCTGATCAAACCCGACATCATTAAAGAGACCACCCGCTGGCAGTACCATCAGGATTCTATTCGCCCAATGCTGTACACCTTTTCACGTACGGGTGGTAAAAAAGAACGCTTTGTCGAAATTAACTTTGACTGGCAGCAGCGACTTGCTCGACATCGCGTCAATAACAAGCCCTGGAATCTGAAAATCAAACCAGACACTCAGGATAAACTCGGATACCTGCTGGCCCTGATGCTAGATACATCCCGCGGCAAGGATGCGATGCGCTATAACATTGCAGATGGTGGCAAACTTAAACACTATGCTATCAATGTCTCTGGCAAAGAAACCCTCAAGACAGAACTAGGTAGTTACGATACAGTCATCGTTGAACGTAACACCCCGAAAAAACGCACACGCATCTGGCTTGCCAGAAAACTGGGGTATGTGCCTGTAAAAATAGAACACAAAGATAAGCATGATGTTGTATATTCAATGAAGATCAAAGAATTTCATTAGTACAGGTTGTCCCGCAACATTGGTGCAACCCCTGAAAAGGTTACTCAATTTATGCTGAAGCGGTTGTTGCAACGCATACGACATGCCAGCCTGATTGTTCAAATCCCGACAATCACTGCGTTCTGCGTACTCATCACTACTATTCTATATGGTGTTACCGCCGCCAGACATGAAGCACAACATCAAACTGAAGTTCTTCAACGTGAAGCACAATTACAAATAGCCAATATCATTAAGTTTGCAGAGACCTTCCTGCCATTTAAGAATTACTCTTCTTTAGAAGAGGCCCTAATAAACAATGCATCACATGAGGAACTACGCGAAATAAATATCATTAGTAACAAGGGTACTCTCATATCAAGTATGATAAAAACCAATAGCCTCATTCCTGAAATTCGCTACACCAATAATAAACTCAAACTACCTGAGGCACCTGCCAAAACATTAAATCAAAAATTCTATGAAATCTGGCAGCCATTTAATATTGATGGAACACCTTACTGGCTGCATATGAAAATTTCTTTAGAGGCTATCCAGTCTGAGCGCAACTTGCTCTATGCAGGTACAGTGTTTACTGGCCTGCTAGCGGCAATGTTCAGTTTTCTCATCCTTGTGTGGTTTCTTCGTCCGCGTTTACTAGCTATACAGCAGCTCACAGAATTTTCGAGCACATTAAATGACAAAGAAGGTGACAAAATCTCGCTGCCACCTTACGCATCAGAAATCAGCCAACTTAGTAACGCACTGAATGATGCTTCCCAGCAGCTACATGATTCTGACAAAGAACTGCGCACATCAGAATATCGTCTACGCCAGCTGGTTGAAAATATGCCCGTTATGATGATTGCCTTCAATAAAAACTGGGACATTATTGTATGGAACCGTGAATGTGAACGCATAACCGGTTACAAAGAAGGTGAGATACGACTCAACTCAGATGCGCTAAATATATTGCTGCAGTCACCGAGTGAACAACAAAAGTTTCACTCCATCTGGTCAGAACCACGTGATTTTTACAATGAAGAATTCATCCTGCGTAATAAATCAGGCAACCAGAAAGTGATCTCCTGGTACAACATCGATCATTCATTCCCCATAAATGGCTGGCATAGCTGGGGTATTGGCGTGGATATTACTGACAGAATCAACGCCGAACAAAATGCACGTCAGCATCTTGACGAACTTGCACATGCATCACGTGTATCGACCATTGGTGAACTGGCAACTGGGCTGGCGCATGAAGTTAATCAACCACTCAGCGCGATCATGAACTACGCTTCCTGTGCGGTAAACCGATTGCATCAGGCAAATGATCTTCAAACTGCACAACAATGTCTTGAGGAAATAAGTACTGAAGCAAGTCGTGCCGGCAAGATAATAAAAAATCTGCAGCACTTCATGCGTAAGCAAAAACCCGAACGAAGTGCCCTGACAATAGGTGAGCTAATACAACAAACCCAATTATTAATCCAGAAACAGGCGCAGGAAGATGATATTACTATTCATTTTCATATACCTGATGAAAATGCTGAACTGCATGTCGATGGCATTCAGATTACACAGGTAATGTTAAACCTGTGTATCAATGCCATTGATGCGTTAAAAGACATGCCTGCGCAATCTCGTGATATATATATCTCTTCTGAAATAAGCGCTGCTATAGCGACTATTAGCGTTTCTGATACCGGTCCGGGATTTGAACGTGAAAATATCAATAATATTTTCGAACCCTTTCACTCTACCAAGACTCAGGGACTCGGCCTGGGGCTATCTATCAGCACCTCCATCATAGAATCACATGGTGGCAAGCTTTGGGCGAATCTTGGTGGCAAAATTGCCATTGATGGACAGCTACGTAATGCTGGCTGCACCTTTAGCTTTACACTGCCATTGGAAATAGCCGCTAGTAAGCCAGATAAAGCGCAATCACTCGGCCACTAGGTCTTGGGTAAGGTGACCCCGCTCTGCCCCTGGTATTTGCCACCGCGATCACGGTAAGAGGTTTCACATTCTTCATCAGACTCAAAGAACAGCACCTGTGCTACGCCTTCGTTAGCATAGATTTTTGCCGGTAAAGGAGTTGTATTGGAAAACTCCAGCGTGACATAGCCTTCCCATTCGGGTTCAAACGGCGTGACATTTACAATAATGCCACAACGGGCATAGGTCGATTTACCGAGACAGACTGTCAGAACATTGCGCGGAATACGAAAGTATTCAATGGTTCGCGCCAGTGCAAAAGAGTTCGGAGGGATGATACAGACGTCGGATTTCTGATCGACAAAACTGTTCTCATCAAAATTCTTCGGATCAACAATCGTGGTATTAATATTGGTGAAGATCTTGAATTCGTTGGCACAACGTATGTCATAGCCATAACTGGAGGTACCATAGGAAACAATACGACCCGACTCATTGTGTTTAACCTGACCAGGCTCAAACGGCTCGATCATGCCATGCTGATCCGCCATACGACGGATCCATTTATCCGATTTAATGCTCATAATTTACCACTCAATAACTGTGGCGCTATTTAACCCTAAATCACTGCGCTAAGCAAAAATTGGGACGATCACATCAGTGGCCACATTAAATAACAGGCGCCTGGCCAGAATATGACTGCCCTCGACTCAATCTCGCCCAACCTCCATGTTGGGCTCGAATCTATGAAAACGCGCTTTCGCCTTCCCTGGCAAGCACGTTTTCAAAGACGCCGATGCCACTCATATCCTGGGCTGTCGCCGAGTAGTCAGGTGCGAGTAATGCGCTGCAGCGTCATTGGCGCCGCCGCGATACACGTATGTAGAGAGCAAGGCGCCACTGATGTGGGCGAGACAGGGAAGTCGAGACCACTTTAGCATGCAGCGCATACTCGTGGCTGACCCAAATAAGGTGATCAGAATTCATTTGAAAACTGGCACAAAAAAAACGGCACGAACAAGTCGTACCGTTTTATAGTACATAAATTGCTGTGTATTACGAAATGACGATATTTGGAAACTTCGCCGCATACTCCTTCGTCTGCAATGACAAGCGACCACTAACACGACGCGCGATGTCACGATAAATCTGCGCAATACGGCCTTCAGGATCAGCGACTACCGAAGGCTTACCGCCATCGGTATTTTCACGAATACTCATATCCAGCGGTAATGCACCGAGGAATGCCGTGTCATACTGTTCCGCCATGCTGGCGCCGCCGCCCTGGCCAAAGATGTGCTCTTCATGACCACACTCACTACAGATATGAATACTCATGTTTTCGATGATACCCATCACTGGGACTTCAACCTTCTCAAACATCTTCAGTCCCTTGCGTGCATCCAGCAGTGCAATATCCTGAGGCGTCGTGACAATGACGGCACCACTGACAGGCACTTTCTGCGCCAGTGTCAGCTGGATATCACCGGTACCTGGTGGTAGATCGACAATCAGGTAATCGAGATCCGTCCAGTTGGTGTCCTGTAGTAACTGATCCAGCGCCTGGGTCACCATTGGGCCACGCCAGATCATCGGCGTTTCCTCATCGATCAGATAGCCTATCGACATTGACTGCAGATCATAGCGATTGATTGGTTCCAGCGTCTTGCCATCTGCTGATTCGGGTTTGTCACTGGAACCCAGCATACGTGGCTGACTTGGGCCGTAGATATCCGCATCCAGAATACCTACCTTTGCACCTTCAGCAGTCAGAGCCAGGGCCAGATTCACCGATGTGGTTGATTTACCAACACCACCCTTACCTGAAGCAACGGCGATAATATTCTTGATGCCTTCAATCGGTTTGACGCCTTTTTGCGCCTTATGCGCGGCAACCTTGGAGTCGACTGAGATGTCAGCCGAGTTGATGCCATCGATACTGGTCACGAGTTCGGTGAGTGTGGCCTTCAGCGTATCGAAATAGCCTTTTGCGGGATAACCCAGCAGAACCTCGATAGTAGCCTTATCACCGTCAACACTGACGTTTTTCACGCATTTTGCGCTAACCAGATCCTGATCCAGGTTTGGATCGATAAATTCTTTAAGCTTACTTTCTACCGCACTTGCATCTGCCATTCTTCGCTCCCGGACATAAGACAGTAACACTGACCACATTAATCAGGTAAAATATTAGAATAAAATGAAGTGCGGATTTTATACGTTTTTTTCAAGACTTGGCAGCCTTATAGTGGATTAGTAACAGATAATAAGTGGATATTACGCCGCAAATTAGCCATCTCACCTCAATTCTGACGCCTACAGCCACGAAACAGTCCAGATATGGCATAATCCGCCTAGCCAAAACACCAGTGAGAACAAGCAGCTAGCATCATGAGCACAGAAGTTACCAGCCCACCACGCAAGATACTCGTCACCAGCGCCCTGCCTTATGCCAACGGCAGTCTACATATCGGGCATATGGTGGAGTACATACAGACCGATATCTGGGTGCGTTTCCAGAAAATGATGGGCAATAGCTGTTACTACGTCTGTGGTGATGACACGCATGGCACCGCCGTCATGCTGCGCGCAGAATCTGAAGAAATGAGTCCAGAAACATTAATCGAGAAGATTCATGCTGAGCGCCTGGCCGACTTTAATGAATTTCATGTGACGTTTGATAACTATCATTCCACTCACTCTGAAGAAAACAGGGCGTTATCCACGGGCATTTACTCCGCACTGCGCGACAATGAAAAAATCACTACGCGCACCATCGAGCAGTTTTTCGACCCCGAAAAAGAAATTTTTCTTGCCGACCGTTTTATCAAAGGCGGTTGTCCACGTTGTCATGCACAGGATCAGTATGGTGATGCCTGTGAATCCTGCGGTGCGACCTATGCCACCACGGATCTGATCAACCCGTATTCCGTTTACACCGGCGCGAAACCGGTTTTGAAAGACTCCGAACATTATTTTTTCAAACTCGGCGACTGCGAGGCCTTTCTGCGCCAGTGGCTGGAACAGGGCAACAGTAACGCTGGCAGCCCTGTTCAGGATGAAGCGCGCAATAAACTACAGGAATGGTTCGAGGCTGGCCTGCAGGACTGGGATATCTCGCGTGATGCGCCCTATTTTGGTTTTGAGATTCCGGATGCGCCTGGCAAGTACCTGTATGTGTGGCTGGATGCGCCGGTTGGATACATGGCGAGTTTTAAGAACTTCTGTGAGAAAAATGATCTGTCATTCGATGAATACTGGGCAGCGAATAGCGATGCCGAAGTTTATCATTTCATTGGTAAGGACATCCTTTATTTTCATGCATTGTTCTGGCCAGCGACATTACATTTCTCAGGCTATCGCACACCGGACAAGATATTCGTACACGGCTTTCTGACCGTTAATGGCCAGAAAATGTCGAAATCACGTGGCACGTTTATCACGGCGCGTAGCTATCTAAAACATCTGAACCCGGAATACCTGCGTTACTACTTTGCCGCAAAACTTAACGAGCGCATTGAAGATATTGATCTGAATCTCGAAGACATGGTGGCGCGGGTTAACAGTAATTTAATTGGCAAGTACATTAATATCGCCAGCCGTAGTGCCAGCTTCATTAGTAAACGCTTCGATGGCAGACTGGCCAGGTCACTTCCCGAGCCAGACATGGCCATTGTTAAGCTACTGCAAGCTTCTGCCGATGAAATTGCCGATCGCTATGAAAACCGGCAGTTCAGCGAGGCCGTACGCCAGATCATGGCACTTGCCGATGAAGCCAACGAGTATGTCAACACACACAAACCGTGGGAGTTGGCCAAAGATGAATCTCAGCTACCCCGCGTGCATGAAGTCTGTACCACCAGCCTGAACCTGTTTCGCATTCTAAGTATTTATCTGAAGCCCATACTGCCAGCCCTGGTCGAGCAAGTTGAAGCCTTTCTGAATAGCGAGCCATTGCAATGGTCAGATAGCCAGCACGTGCTACTCAACCAGCCAATCAACAAATACAAACACCTTGCCAAACGCATGGAACAAAAAGATGTGGATGCCATGATAGAAGACAACAAAGAAAGCCTTGCTCAACAACCTTCGCCAGTGCGTCATGGTGAGGCACAACAACACGAGCACCCACCTATCGAACCTGTCATCGGCATTGAAGACTTTAGCAAAATCGATTTGCGCATTGCGAAAATCATCAAGGCCGAACATGTAGAGGGTGCCGACAAGCTGCTGCAACTGACACTCGATATCGGTACTGAAACACGCAACGTCTTTGCTGGCATAAAAACGGCCTATCAACCGGAAGAGCTCGAAGGCAAATTTACCGTGATGGTGGCCAACCTGGCACCACGCAAGATGCGTTTTGGTGTTTCCGAAGGCATGGTGCTGGCAGCAGGCCCTGGCGGTGAAGATCTGTGGATCCTGCAGCCAGATAATGGGGCGCAACCCGGTATGCGCGTTAAATAACCCTGTATTACGAAGTACTTAGTGCATTGCAGGCGATGCCCGGGCATGGCACTCTGACAGATTACAAAACATAATAACCGTCTGGTGAACTACTGAATGGAACACTACCTGCTCATTCTCGTTAGCACTGTACTAGTGAATAACTTTGTACTGGTAAAATTCCTTGGCCTGTGTCCATTCATGAGTGTGTCGCGCAAGGTAGAAACGGCGACGGGCATGTCACTCGCCACCACCTTTGTACTAACACTCTCTGCCATCTCCAGTTATCTGGTGAATGAGTATCTGCTGGCGCCGTTTGGGCTGGAATACTTGCGTACCATAACCTTTATTCTGGTGATCGCTGCGGTCGTACAATTCACCGAAATGGTCGTACACAAAACCAGTCCGCTACTGTACCAGGTGCTGGGTATCTTCCTGCCCCTGATCACCACCAACTGCGCGGTACTCGGTGTCGCACTATTAAACGTACAACAACAGAACAGTTTCCTCGAATCCGCCGTCTATGGCTTTGGTGCCGCACTCGGCTTTTCATTGATCATGATCCTGTTCGCGTCATTACGTGAACGCCTCGCCGTCGCTGATGTACCTGAGCCTTTTAAAGGACCGGCGATTGCACTCATCACAGCTGGCCTGATGTCGATGGCATTTATGGGGTTCAGCGGGCTGGTGCGAGGCTAAGCGATGCTGACTGCCATCCTTGTGTTACTCGGCCTGGCGCTGGTCTTCGGTCTGATTCTCGGTTTTGCCGCTATTCGTTTTAAAGTGAAGAGCGACCCGGTTGTCGACAAAATAGATGCCCTGCTGCCACAGACCCAGTGTGGTCAGTGCACATATCCTGGCTGTCGTCCGTATGCCGAAGCAATCGCCAGCGGTGAAGCACCCATCAATCAATGCCCGCCCGGCGGTGAACAAACCATTCTTGAACTCGCCGATCTGCTGGGTCGCGACCCCTTGCCACTGAATCCGGAAAACGGTGAAGTGAAACAGGATAAAACGGTTGTCATTATCGATGAAGAATTATGCATCGGCTGCACTCTATGTATTCAGGCCTGTCCGGTAGACGCCATCCTGGGTGCGTCAAAACAGATGCACACCGTTATCGCCGACGAATGCACTGGCTGTGATCTGTGTATACCGCCATGCCCCGTCGACTGCATTTATATCGTACCCTTAAAACCAGACTTACAAAGCTGGAAGTGGCCCGTGCCCGAAAGCGAGGTGAACAATGCCCGCTGAATGCAAGCAGAGTAGCTTTGATGGCGGTATCGTCGTCGATGGACACAAATCCATATCGACACAGCGCCCTATACAGCAAGCGCTGTTGCCAGATAAATTAATCATCCCCTGCCAGCAACACATTGGTCAGATAGCAAAACCCGTTGTCGAGGTTGGCGCGCATGTTCTCAAAGGTCAGTTACTCGCACAGCCCCAGGGAATGATCAGTGCACCCGTGCATGCGCCTACGTCAGGTACTGTTCGCGCTATCGAGTCACAACACGTACCGCACCCATCGGGGCTGTTGAGCGAATGCATCATCATCGAACCAGATGGCAACGACACATGGATAACACGTAACAAAACAGACTACACGCAGACGAGCCCGGATGAACTCAGACACCTGATTCGTGATGCCGGTATTGTTGGACTTGGTGGTGCGGGTTTCCCCAGCCATGTCAAACTCAGCATAGATGAACAACCGCATACACTCATTCTAAATGGCGCTGAGTGCGAACCCTACATCAGCTGTGATGACATGCTGATGCGTGAACGTGCGCTGGAAATAATTCAGGGTGCGCTGATCATGCAACGCGCGCTGCATGCGAAAGAAATTATCATCGGTATTGAAGACAATAAACCGCAAGCCATTCAGGCGATGCGTAGTGCGACCGAAAATTCACCGGTACAGATCTGCGTTATCCCGACACGCTATCCAGCTGGCGGTGAAAAACAGCTCATCAAGGCGCTCACCGGTAAAGAAGTACCCAGTCGCGGCATACCAATGAATATCGGTATCATCTGCCACAACGTTGCGACAGCCGCCGCGGTTTATCATGCGGTATCCCTCGGTGAGCCACTCATTCAACGCGTGGTGACACTAACTGGGCCCGCCATGCCTGAGCCACAAAACATTGACGTCTATATAGGCACACCGATTGATAGCCTGCTGAAGATGACGCATAACGAGCTTGATACCACGGCGAAAATCTCCATGGGTGGTCCCCTGATGGGCTTTGCAATACCAGAACGACAGGTTCCCGTCATCAAGACCAGCAACTGTCTGCTCGCTGAGCATCAACAACCGAAACCGGCCGCACTACCCTGTATACGCTGCGGTCAATGTGCTGATGCCTGCCCGGTAAACCTGTTGCCGCAACAGTTATACTGGTATGCACGTGCACGTGATTTCGACAAGACGCAGGACTACCATTTATTTGACTGTATCGAATGTGCCTGCTGTGATTTTGTCTGCCCCAGCCAAATTCCCCTGGTGCAATATTTTCGTTTTGCCAAAACCGAAATTTGGCAACAGGAACAGGATAGAAACAAATCGGACCATGCGCGCGAACGTCATGAGTTTCATCTTGAACGCGTTGAACGTGAAAAACGTGAGCGCGCCGAAAAACGTGCACAAAAACAGGCTGAGCTGAAAAAGAAACTCAATAAAAAAGATGATAGCGATCCGAAAAAAGCCGCAATTCAGGCAGCACTGGCACGCGTCAAACAAAAGAAGGCAGAGGCCAGTATCAAACCGAAAAATACTGATAATCTGACGGCAGCACAGCAATGCCAGATTGCTGAAGCAGATAAACGACGTAAACAAGATGACGAATAAACAATCAGACACGGTACAACACCACACAGGCACGCATGTCAGCACGTTGATGCTGCGTGTGGTTTATGCGCTGATACCTGCCATAACACTGATGGTTGTTTTCTTTGGTTCCGGCGTTGTCGTTCAGATCCTGCTTGCGGTTCTCACGGCCTATGTCTGCGAAGCGCTAATGCTGAAGTTACGCAGGCGAGCCCTGATGCCATTTCTCAGTGATGGTAGCGCCCTCGTCACGGCAATACTGCTTGGTATGTCTGTGCCGGTCATTGCGCCGTGGTGGGTCATTGTAACAGGCACCGCCTTTGCGATGATTTTTGGTAAACATCTCTATGGTGGACTGGGCTATAACATTTTCAACCCCGCCATGCTCGGCTATGCCATGTTGCTGATCTCGTTTCCACTGGAAATGACGACCTGGCAGGCACCGCTATCCATTCTTCAACAGAGTCCGTCGATTTTACAGAGTGCCGAGATAATTTTTCTCAGCAGTCCTTCACTAACTGTTGATGCCATCTCTGCGGCAACACCGCTGGATAGTCTGAAGACCCAATTTGCACTGGGGAACAGCATCGCTACTACCATGACAGATGTGGCTTACAGCCGTGTCTTCGGTACGATTGCAGGGCTCGGCTGGGAATGGGTAAATCTGGCCATCTTGCTAGGTGGTATCTGGTTAATCATCAAAGGCGTGATTCGCTGGCATATTCCAGCAGCCCTGCTCGCAACCATGTTCATCATGTCTTCGATTTTTTATCTTTATGATAGTGAACAGTATGCTTCACCACTGTTACATCTTTTTAGTGGCGCCACTATGCTGGGTGCATTTTTTATTGCGACCGACCCGGTTAGTGCCAGCACCACACCGCGTGGCCAGTTAATCTACGCAGCTGGCATTGCTATTCTGACTTATGTCATCCGTAACTGGGGTGGTTACCCGGATGCGATCGCCTTTGCGGTACTGCTAATGAATATGGCGGCACCCACCATCGATTACTACACAAAGCCACGCGTTTTCGGTGATAGAGGTAAGTCCTGACATGTTGTTGAAACACATGGCGAGAACCGGGCTACTGCTCGCAATGTTTGCCGTGATCGGCACAGCACTGGTTGCATTCACGTATACCGGAACGAAAGACGATATCGCCAATAGTCAACGTGAAGCGTTATTAAAAAGTCTGAATGTACTGGTTGGTAATTTAGGCTATGACAATCAGCTGTATAATGATCGTATTCAGATAACTGACGAACGCTGGCTGGGCACTACCCAAGCCATGACGGTGTACCGTGCGCGCAAACAGGGACAACCTGTTGCTGCCATCATCGAGACCATTGCACCTGATGGCTACAGTGGCCGAATTAAGTTACTGGTTGCCATAGAGTATGATGGCACACTGGCAGGCGTGCGCGTGTTAACCCATAAGGAAACACCGGGCCTCGGCGATGCCATTGAAGCTGAACGCTCTGACTGGATACTGGGCTTTAATGGCAAGAGTCTGTCTAACCCGGCAAAAAAGGGCTGGGCGGTAAAAAAAGATGGTGGCAAGTTTGATCAGTTTACCGGCGCCACCATTACGCCTCGCGCAGTCGTGCAGGCCGTCCATAAAAGCCTGCAGTTCTTCAGGCTGCAACGCGCTGAATTATTTCGCAGCGCCAGTGGAGACAACACATGAGTGAACGCATGCAAGAGATGACCGACATTAGTCGTAAAGGTCTATGGGAAAATAACATCGGCCTGGTTCAGCTACTTGGCCTGTGCCCATTACTTGCTGTGTCATCAACGTTTATCAATGCACTCGGGCTGGGGTTGGCGACGACAGTTGTGTTGCTCGCCTCTAATGTTTCCGTATCCCTGATTCGTAAACTGGTGCGCCCCGAAGTGCGTATTCCGGCATTCATGATTATCATTGCCTCATTCGTGACAGCAATAGATTTAAGTATGCAGGCCTGGTTTTATGAACTGCATAAAATTCTTGGCATTTTCATCCCACTGATTGTGACCAACTGCGCGATCCTCGGTCGTGCCGAAGCCTATGCCTCACGCGTCAGTGTCGATCGCGCCGCTATCGATGGTTTGATGATGGGTATTGGTTTTACCCTGGTCCTTGTTGTGCTTGGTGGCCTGCGTGAATTAATCGGTCAGGGTACCCTGTTTAACCAGGCACATCTGATGTTTGGCGATGTCGCCAAAGACTGGACCCTGGTGTTAATCAATGACTACCGCGGTTACCTGTTAGCCATCCTGCCTCCGGGTGCATTTCTTGGACTGGGCTTGCTAATTGCTCTGAAAAACTTTATTGATAAACGCTTTCAGACACCGCAGACGGTCACACTCAACACGACCGCTACAGCTGAAGCATAGTCCAGCCAAAAGACTCTTTATGAACAAACAAAAGCGTCACCAGATCTTCACGCGACTGCGCCAGGCAAATCCTCACCCAACCACAGAGCTGCACTATCAGTCACCGTTTGAGTTACTGATTGCCGTGATCCTGTCTGCCCAGGCGACTGATGTCGGTGTCAACAAGGCAACTGACAAGCTTTACAAGTTCGCGAATACCCCTGAAGCTATTCTGAAACTCGGTGAAGCCGGTCTGAAAAAATACATCAAGACGATTGGGCTGTTTAACAGCAAGGCCAGTAATATAATGAAGACCTGTAAGATGCTGGTAGAGCTACATAACAGCGAGGTGCCACAGACGCGCGAGGCACTCGAGGCGCTACCCGGTGTTGGCCGCAAAACGGCCAATGTGATTCTGAATACGGCTTTTGGCCAGCCTACGATTGCGGTCGATACGCACATCTTTCGCGTTTCTAACCGTACGGGCATAGCACCAGGCAAAAATGTAGTGGAAGTAGAAAACAGGCTGCTAAAATTTCTAGATGATGAGTTTAAGCAGGATGCTCACCACTGGCTGATTCTACATGGGCGGTATACCTGCATCGCTCGCAGCCCGAAATGCCCTGAGTGCATCATTAATGATCTGTGTGAATTTAAAAAGAAGACGAGTAACTAATGTTTAGCCAGGATAGAAACCAGATGCGCCAGATGTTCTTTCAGAGCTGGCAAAAGCACGAGCAAAAACAAACCCTGTCACCGCTTGAGACCGTCATTGTTTCGATCATCGAGCTGCACCCTGAATATCATGTCTTAATAAAAAACCCTGACAAAAATATAGATAAAGACTTCACTCCAGAAATGGGTCAGACCAACCCCTTCCTGCACATGTCGATGCATATTGCGTTACATGAACAAATCGCGACCAATCGTCCTGACGGTATTCAGACACTTTATGAAAGTCTGTGTCAAAAATTTAATGGCCAGCATGATGCTGAACACGCAATGATGGAATGCCTGGGACAGGCCTTATGGGAAGCACAACGTAATCAACAGATGCCCGATGAAGCAAGTTACCTGCAGTGTCTAAAAGATCTGTTATAAACCTTCATAAAAAAAGTTTTATTTACTTTTTCTGCTGTTTTTTTCGTCAAATAATGAACAAATCATAAAAGCTGCTTTCTAACCCCACATTGCGATTGTATGAGCTCCAAAAGTGTGAATTAATACCGATGCTTTTAGGAAAGTCGCAGTATATTATCGTTGGCGCTTTATCTATTAAGCCAATAATAAATTTAACTATATAACACAAGGGAAGTCTTACTATGTCTAAGAAATCATCAATCAAACCTGTTGCAGCCGCTATCGGTACTGCCTTTGCACTTACAGTAGCTACTGCTCCAGTTGCAAACGCAGCTAGCAATCCTTTCGGTATGGCTGATCTGGACGCTGGTTACCAGGTTGCATGGGGTGACAAGCCTGCCGAAGGTAAATGTGGTGAAGGCAAATGCGGTGCTGAAAAGAAAGCTGAAGGCAAATGCGGCGAAGCCAAGTGTGGCGCCAAAAAAGCTGAAGGCAAATGCGGCGAAGGCAAGAAGTCTGAAGCCAAATGTGGCGAAGGCAAATGCGGCAGCAAAAAATAAACAACATCCTGATGTAATAAATCATGCTCTAGTGGTGTCTGTATAAACAGGCACCACTTTAGCAGGAACACACGGTTAACTTGATCTCATTATTTTTACAGAATCGCTGTTTCATTACTGATCTTTCCAGGTAATAGCTGATTAATAGATTCGTGACCCTGGGTTTTTCAACACATTCACTATCAGCAGTCAGAATCAACTCTGTGGACATCGGCATCTAAGTCAGCGACAAAATGCCAAGTGAGAAAGAGCTATCCGTACGGTAAACCACAACATAATACAAACAAACTAGTTTGAAATATTAATGTTAGGAGGCAACATCCATGTCTAAAAATACTATTAAACCAATTGCTGCAGCTATCGGTACTGCTTTTGCAATCACTTTAGCTGCTTCTCCAGTCGCTCACGCTGATACTAACCCATTTGGCATATCTGACATTGCAGGCGGTTACCAGGTTGCTGGTGCTCACGAAGGCAAGTGTGGTGAAGGCAAGTGTGGCGCTAAAAAGAAAGCCAAGAAAAAAGGCACTGAAGCTAAATGTGGCGAAGGCAAATGCGGCGGCAAGAAGTCTGAAGCCAAGTGTGGCGAAGGCAAATGCGGCGGCAAGAAGTCTGAAGCCAAGTGTGGCGAAGGCAAATGCGGCGGCAAGAAGTCTGAAGCCAAGTGTGGCGAAGGCAAATGCGGCGGCAAGAAATAAGCCCACATCTGTAATATTTTCTGCTTTAGTGGTGTCTGTATAAAAAGGCACCACTTTAGTGGACCTACTCTGTTAACGTGTTCTCATAATCGTTACAGAAACCTTGTTTCAACACTGATTTCGATGAATAATGGCTGCTTAACTGATTCTTAAGGCTGAACTCTCTAGCTAGAACGATGTCTCAATCAGTGCTGTGGACATTGGCATCAAGTCAGCGACGACGTGTCAAGTGGGAAAGGAGCAATCCAGTACCGCAAACCACAATAAAACAAACTAGTTTGAAAATAAATGTTAGGAGGCAACATCATGTCTAAAAATACTATTAAACCAATCGCTGCAGCTATCGGTACTGCTTTTGCTGTCACTTTAGCCGCTTCACCTGTTGCACACGCTGATGCTAACCCATTTGGTATGGCTGATCTGTCTGGTGGTTACACTCAGATTGCTGAAGGCAAATGTGGCGAAGGCAAATGCGGTGGCAAGAAGTCTGAAGCTAAATGTGGCGAAGGCAAATGCGGCGGCAAGAAGAAAGCTGAAGCTAAATGTGGCGAAGGCAAATGTGGCGGCAAGAAGTCTGAAGCTAAATGTGGCGAAGGCAAATGCGGCGGCAAGAAGTCTGAAGCTAAATGTGGCGAAGGCAAATGCGGCGGCAAGAAGTCTGAAGCTAAATGTGGCGAAGGCAAATGCGGCGGCAAGAAATAAGCTATCGCTAGCTTAACGGATTCACTATGAACAATTCTAAATTTGCAGTTCATGGTGCCGGTCTCGGCTATCGGCGGGTCCTGATGGACTCGCTGGCCGAGATTAATCCTTCTCAGGTCAGTTTCTACGAAATTGCGCCTGAAAACTGGATGGGCATCGGTGGTAAAATGGGTAAAGCCTTTCGCAGCTTTACTGAGCAACATGACTTTGTCTGTCATGGCCTGTCATTATCGATTGGCAGCCCCGCCCCTCTGGACATGGAGTTTCTCAAGAAACTTAAACACTTTCTTGATGAACACAACATCACGATTTACAGCGAACATCTTAGCTACTGCAGTGATGATGGGCATCTTTACGATTTGATGCCAATCCCCTTTACTGAAGAAGCCATCAAACACGTCAGTGATAGAATTAAAACCGTTCAGGATGTCCTTGAGCGCCGTATATGTATGGAAAACGTGTCATATTACGCAGCGCCGGGCAAGGAAATGGAAGAGATTGATTTCCTCAACGCCGTCCTCAACGAGTCTGACTGTTATCTGCATCTTGATGTAAACAATATTTACGTCAACAGTGTTAACCACAAGTACGATGCAAACAAATTTCTAAGTGCAATGCCGGGTGAGCGCATTGCCTATATCCATGTTGCTGGTCACTATGTCGAAATCGAAAATGAGCTGATTGTCGATACACACGGTGCCGATGTTATCGACCCGGTGTGGGCACTACTAGATAAAACCTACGAACAATTTGGTGTGATCCCAACACTACTGGAACGCGACTTCAATATTCCTCCTATGGATGAATTATTATCAGAAGTTGATCAGATTGTTGCCATGCAGGAAAAATGGATAAACTCACCACTACTGCCTAACAAACAGCATGCCTGAGACAAATTCACAGCCCAAATTCATCCAGAAGCAGTATGAATTTGCTGCGCATATCCGTGATCCTGAAAACCAGTCACTGCCTGATGATGTACCTGATGTACGCATGGCCATCTATCGTGACCTGTTTTTCAATAATGTTGCTGGTTTCCTGAACGACTGTTTCCCCGTTATCCGCAGTCTGTATGATGATGAACGCTGGGACGAACTAGCCCGCGATTTTTTCGCACATCATCATTGCAAGACGCCGTATTTCCTCGAGATTTCACAGGAGTTCATGGAGTTTTTACAGAACACTCGTAACAATCCCAATGATCCGCCATTTTTGCTTGAACTGGCACATTATGAATGGGTCGAGCTTGCACTTGATGTCTCAGAAGAGGTGATTGATTTTAACGGCATCGACCACGATGGCAATCTACTTGATGGACGTCCCGTAATTTCACCGCTGGCCTGGAATCTGGCCTACAGCTATGACGTACAACACATTAGCGAAGAGTATCAACCCACAGAACCACCTGAGCAGCCAACCAATCTGGTGGTTTACCGCGATATTGACGATGATGTCCGCTTTATGGAGATCAACCCCGTTACTGCACGCCTGATTCAGATTATTGAAGAAAACGTCAACATGACTGGGCGTGAAGTCATGTCACAAATCGCAACCGAATTGCAGCACCCTAATCCAGAAACGGTCATTGAAGGGGGATTAGGTCTTTTACAGGAACTGAAAGAACGCGATATCATCCTGGGTACGCGACGCTAGTCACGTAACGCTGCACTACCACCACAATCCGTAAAACTAAAAATAGAAGGAATGTAACTATGGGTATTTTCTGTCGTCTCCAGGCTATGCTGAATAGCTTTCGTGCACTCGATTTTCTCGCGCCTCTTGCCATGCGCCTGTATCTGGCTCCTGTATTCCTGATGGCTGGCTTGAACAAACATAATTCACTTGAAGATACTGCGGCCTGGTTCGGCAACCCAGACTGGGGACTTGGTTTACCAGCCCCGGAACTTATGGCTTATCTAGCAACTTATACCGAATTACTTGGTGGCGTAATGCTTATTATTGGCCTTGGCGTTCGCTGGGTTAGCATTCCTCTGATGGTAACAATGCTGGTCGCCGCATTTGCTGTTCACTGGGAAAATGGCTGGTTCGCTATTGCTGATAAAACAGCATGCCTGTTTAACTGCGATGGGCTTGATGGCGCGGCACAGCGCCTGGATGCAGCAAAGGGCATTCTGCAACAACATGGAAATTACGACTGGCTGACTGAGAGCGGCAGTTTTGTCATCCTCAATAACGGTATCGAGTTCGCGGCCACCTATTTCATCATGTTACTGGCACTGTTCTTTATGGGTGCAGGCAAGTACTTCAGCATTGATTACTATGTCGCGAAACGTTGTCATAATAACTAACATTTAAAACGTCAGCTCAAAAATGCCACGCAATGCGTGGCATTTTTTTCATTTACTTAGTCACTACCAAATTCATTTAATGAATACACTTATATAAAGATATTTTCAATATCAGTATATTAAGCAAACACACTATACAAAAAATCACCTCGCCAACATATTTAATACAGAGGTGAACATAATTGAGCTATATTTATAAGTTATGAAAGGATAGTACTCAGGGCACTATTTGAAATAGCTATGCGCATTCTTACAATAACAATTTTTCTATTACTAGCATATTCCTGTAATTGCTATGCTGATATTCAGTCTAAAGTAATTCGTTTGCATACATCCACCACCACAACCAATTCTGGATTAATGAAACAATTAATTCAGAACTTTGAGGCTCAAACTGGCTACACAATCAAATTATCATCCTTCGGTTCAGGCCGCGCATTACGCAATGCGCGAGAGGGGCTAGCGGATTTAGTACTTGTACATGCTCCCATTGCTGAACAATCTTTTGTTGAAGCAGGTTTTGGTATTGAGCGCACCTTGCTAATGCAAAATAATTTCATTCTTGCAGGGCCCTCAAATGACCCCGCAAATGTCAGCTCTACAGATAATGTGATAAATGCGTTTAGAAATATACAAAAAACTAACGCTAGTTTCATCTCCCGAGGAGATGACAGCGGAACTCATAAGAAGGAGCTCAGCATTTGGAAGAAAACGGGCATCTACCCCTTTGGTGAGTGGTATATCGAAATGGGTATGGGTATGAAAGATGCCTTAAATTATGCAAGTCAAGAAAATGCGTATATTCTTGTTGACCGTGCTACCTGGTTAACATTACAACAAGATATAAAGATTGCTGAACTGTTAACTAGTGGTGCGCGATTAAACAATCCATATCATATTATCCTGGTAAATCCGAAAAAAGTTAAAACTGTCAATTATAAAGCGAGCAAAGCTCTGCGAAACTGGCTTATCTCTCCTGTCGCACAAACACTTATTAAGAACTTCAAGATAGGCTCACGTCAGTTATTTGAACCGGCAATCGGTCTTTCAGATCTCAACTGAGATATCACGAATATCAAACTTTCATGAAACGCGATAAACTTTCTCAAATTAGCATTCAGTCAATTTCAGTCATGCTGTATTTCTCTGTTGCACTGATTACGTTAGTTATGTTTATTTTTACGACTTATAGCTACCATCAGGTTTTTTCACAGCGGGAACTTGTGACTAAACAATATGCAACACATATTGCTTCAGCAAATGATCTACGTTTCAAGTTTCAGGAGTATAAGCAGGAATGGGGCGGTATCTTATTACGTGGGCAAAACCCCAATGAATACTACGAACATTTATCCCAGTTTTACAGTATAGAACGTAAAATATATTCTGATATTAAAGTACTGAAGAATTCTCTTGCAGACTCAGGAGACCCCCTGAGTATTACTCAGCGCTTCTATGACTCATTTTATAAACTAGGCAGAATCTATCGTCGTGGCTTACAAATTTATAACGAAACCCTGACAACCCCATATCAAGTTGCTGATGCATCAACGAAGGTCTTTCTAAATGAGCCATCAATCCATCTGGCTGCATTAATTACTTCTCTCGAGAATTTACAAAACCGTAATTATCAAACAATTAATAACGAGATAGAAAAAATAGAAATAACTATTCTGATTTCATTTTCAGTTTTATTATTAGTCATTTTCACAATTAGTTTTCTGATTAGTAAGAAGCTTATTTTAACTCCTATTATAAGAGCCACACATTTCGCACAAAATATCTCAAGTGGAAACCTGGATGACCAAATAGAAGGTACCGGTTCTACCCGGGAAACTGATAATCTACTTGTATCGCTGCATACAATGCAGAAAAACATTCATGTCGCCTATGAAGAACTTAAAACTGAACGTGATCGTGCTGAAAGAACCAGTAAGGCAAAATCTGATTTTTTATCCAGCATGAGTCATGAACTACGTACTCCGATGAATGCGATTCTCGGTTTTTCGCAGCTGATGAAATTAAATAAAGAAGAGCTCAGTAGCAGCCAAATAGACGAATACACTGATGATATCCTGGTCGCAGGCAATCATCTACTCAAACTCATTAATGAAGTGCTTGATCTGTCAAAAATTGAAGCTGGGCACCTCAACATTCAATTAAACTCCGTCAAAGTAACTGATGTGCTTGATGAATGCATAAATCAGATCAGTTCCGGCATGGCACGTCAAATGGATGTCGAAATTATTACGCAGTCAATTCACGATAACCTGTATATATATGCCGACCCGTTACGAGTGAAGCAGGTTCTTATGAACTTGCTGAGTAATGCTGTGAAATATAATCATGTTGGTGGGAAAGTGACAATTTTAGCTGAAGGCACACCTGAGAACAGGGTGAAAATATCGATTCAGGATACGGGTCCCGGCATCGCTCCGGAGAATATTGCCAAGCTATTTGAGCCGTTCGAACGACTTACATACGATGCAAAAAGCATAGAAGGAACCGGGATTGGTCTGACCGTCACCAAACGTCTGGTTGAATTGATGCAAGGTAACATTGGCGTTAAGAGTCAACCAGAACAGGGCAGCACGTTCTGGTTCGAATTACCGAAAACCGATGTATAACAACAGGCAATAATAGCTACTCGCTATTGTTCCGACCTTTTCTTGCTGCGATACGCATACGTAAGGCATTCAGTTTGATAAAACCTTCAGCATCAAATTGATCATAAGTACCTTCATCATCCTCGAACGTCGCAATGTTTTCATCAAACAGACTGTCTGTAGATTCGCGCCCAACGATCGTGACATTACCCTTGTAAAGTTTCAGACGAACTTTTCCGTTCACAGTTTCCTGTGAAGCATCTATCATCTGTTGCATCATTTTTCGCTCAGGGCTCCACCAGTAACCGTTATAAATCATTGATGCATACTTTGGCATGAGTTCATCTTTTAGATGCGCTACTTCACGATCCAGGGTGATCGACTCAAGCGCACGATGCGCTTTTAGCATGATCGTACCACCCGGTGTTTCGTAACAGCCACGTGATTTCATACCAACATAGCGGTTCTCAACAATGTCATCACGACCAATGCCGTTGTCACCACCCAGTTTATTGAGTTTTTCCATCACCTGCGCGGGAGTGTGCGACTCACCATTGATGGCAATAATGTCACCCTTCGCATAGGTCAGTTCAATATAAGTTGGTGAATCAGGCGCCGCTTCGGGCGATACGCTCCAGCGCCACATACTGTCTTCAGGTTCCGCCCATGGGTCTTCGAGAATTCCACCTTCGTAGGAAATGTGCAGTGAGTTGGCATCCATGGAGTACGGTGACTTCTTACCCTGCTTCATCTCTACCGGGATACCATGTGTGTCTGCATAGGCGAGTAGTTTCTCACGTGAATTCAGATCCCATTCACGCCATGGCGAGATCACAAAGATATCAGGACTCAATGCATAGGCTCCAAGCTCAAAGCGCACCTGATCATTACCTTTACCAGTAGCACCGTGTGATATCGCATCTGCACCGGTTTCAGCAGCAATCTCTACCAGACGTTTAGCAATGAGAGGACGTGCAATCGATGTACCCAGCAGGTACTCACCTTCATAGATTGTATTCGCTCGAAACATTGGGAAGACATAATCACGGGAAAATTCTTCACGTAGATCTTCGATATAGATTTCTTTGACGCCCATCGCTTCAGCCTTGGCACGTGCAGGCTCAACCTCTTCTCCCTGACCAATATCGGCAGTGAATGTCACCACTTCACAGTCATAGGTTTCGGTTAACCATTTCAGAATAACAGAGGTATCCAGCCCACCCGAGTAAGCCAGTACTACCTTATTGATTTCAGCCTTGGACATCTCAATAACTCCCAGTCGCAACCAGTACAGCATGTGTAAAAATTGACGGGATTATACCCGAGAATGGCGGGAGATGCCCGATCAGGGGCTATTTGACGAGGCGTAATGCGACACGGCGGTTTTTCGCCCTGCCCGCAGCCGTTTTGTTGGAGGCAACCGGTCGACGCTGCCCATAATAGCGCAATTTGAGCTTGTTCTCAGGAACACCTTTTCTGAGCAAATAGCTATAGGCTGCTTCTGCACGAAGCTTGGATAATTCGAAATTCTTGCCCTGCTCACCTGCAGAATCAGAATGACCTTCGATATAGGCCAGATTAATCTCAGAATCATGTAGTAAATAATCTGCCACAGCATCAAGACGATCAATGGCGGCCTGAGTAAGCGCTACGCCGCCACCTGGAAAGAAGACTTTCATGTTACTAGCAGTTTTGTAATCGTACTGAATCAGTTCTGCTGTACAGGCACGAAATTTCTCCAGTGCAGGCTGGAATTTAATCGATGACATGGCAACGCGAACTTCATTACCCTGCACACCCCAGTCTTTAAAATACAGATAGGGTGACATGCCCTGCTCAAGCTCAAACAAGGTACGTTGCGCCAACTGTCGTTTGATAGAGAAAATAGGCTGACGGGTTGAATATTTAACGACACCCAGTTCCCGGGCAGCGGTGTTGTGCTTCCAGGCCTCTGGTGAGGATCGCAACCAGGCTTTCCCCGAACGTACCGGCTTTTCTTCTGAATAAATCAGTAAGTTAAGCGGTTTGCCCGCATAACGAATGAACTGGGCATAACCATAGCCGGGAATACTCTGTGAAATCTTGCAGCGTAATTTGGATGATGCACTACTCCACTGAGCCTGCTCCAGTGCTGGGGCGTACTCAAGGATATAGGCATACGATGACTGGGTAGTCAGTATAGCTAAAACAGCAACAATGTAACGGAAATAGGACATCTCTTACCTGCAATTAAACTCCATTTATATAGTCGGCAGCAGGTAAAAAATCTTTACATCAGTACCTCAAGCTAGATAGTGATATTTATACAATTCAATGACTTATGCTTTCTTTTTGCGCTTGCTGCGGCGTAAGCGCGAGAGTAAACGACGTGCCATATCGCCAAACATCTCAGTTTGTGTCGGATGTGGATGGATGGCTTCACCAACCTGTGTCAGCGTCATGCCACCACTCACCATCATCACACCCTCACCAATTAGCGTATCGGCATGGTCAGCCAGAAAATGAACGCCAATGACTTTTTCACTCGCTTTATCGGCAACAATCTTAATCATGCCATGCGTTTCATTGGTAATCATGGCTTTTGCATCAATACTCATTGGCACTTTTACTTCTACCGCATCAATACCCTTCTCTTTGGCCTGCTCAACAGAGAGACCGACAAAGGCAGCCTCTGGGCGTGTGAAGATCACACCACTATCAACGTCCTGATTGTATTTGGCATCTTCCCCAAGGATTGTCATGGCAGCGACTCGCCCCTGAGCACCGGCAGTATGTGCCAGCATAAGACCACCATTCACATCACCGACCGCAAAGATATGAGGAATATTAGTGCGGCAACGTGCATCAACCGGAACCACACCATTTGC